>ERZ841116.596-NODE-596-length-25217-cov-6.827398_pt1 | contig 25217 bp, 21 predicted proteins | sample MGYA00519875_ERZ841116 | MGnify/ENA primary metagenome ERZ841116 (study PRJEB31850, sample SAMEA3708889) | human gut metagenome | biome: human gut; feature: human-associated habitat; material: faeces | place: China | collected 2014 ... | reverse complement strand
TGATGTGGTGGATAACTACTGGTTGACGTTGCCCTTGCCGCCAGAGCCGAGCGTTGGTTTGCTGGTAAAGCTCCAAGCTCCAGGTCAGTCCATACCAGATCAAAGTAGCACCTCCAGCTTGCAGATTAAGTCCGTGACCCGCAGAGGCAGGATGAATTAGTGCGAGCGGAATCTTACCGGCATTCCAATCTTTAATGTCTTGAGTGTCTTTAATTTCACGCATATTAAAACGTTGCTTGATCTGCGCTAAGTCATGCTTGAACCAGTAGGCGACGAGTATTGGCTTGCCATTGGCAGCTTCGACTAAATCTTCCAGGGCATCGAGTTTACGCTGGTGGATTTGAACAACCTGCTGCTGATCATCGTAAACACAGCCATTGGCCATCTGACAAAGTTTGTTAGACAGACTAGCCGCGTTCAGCGCATCGATCTGTTTGCCGTGGGTCGAAACCACCAGCTGAGTCTTGAGTTCATCATAGATTGCTTGTTCGCTATTGCTCATCTTGACTGGCACTGTGTTCATGGTTAGCGGTGGAAGATCCAAGAAATCCTGAGACTTCATGGAGATGGTGATGTCATCAATGGCGCGGTAGATACTTTGTTCAGCACCGGGCTTAGGTTTGTAGGTAAACACTTGATACATGTTTCGCTTGTCAGGGTCAAAGTAATTAGTCCGGTAGTATGAGATGAAGCGGCCAAGTCTTTTGCCCATGTCCAGCACCCGGAATTCTGCCCACAAATCCATTAGCCCATTAGAAGATGGCGTGCCGGTTAGGCCAACCACACGTTTAATCAGGGGACGGACTCGTTTCAGTGCCTTGAAACGTTGGGATCGATAGGACTTGAAACTCGACAATTCATCAATTACCAGCATGTCATAATCAAAGTTCATACCAGAGAATTCAATCAGCCACTTTAGGTTTTCCCGATTGATAATGTAAATGTCAACGTCTTGTTGCAGAGCTTTAATGCGTTGTATTTTGGGACCTGTTACGACTGAATAAGTCAGGCTTTTCAAGTGGTCCCACTTCTCTATTTCATCTGGCCAGGTTTGTTTAGCAACTCTTAGCGGCGCCACAACTAGGACCCGGTGAACCTTGCCTTCCTGAATGAGCTGCTTAATAGCCGTGAGGGTAATGACACTTTTGCCAAGACCCATGTCGAGCAGGATCGCAGCAACAGGATGATCCAGAATGAACTGAGTAGCGTATTGCTGATATTCATGCGGTTTGTATTGCATCGAGCATTCCTCCAATCTGATCTAGTTGGTCGCAGACAAAGACTTGAAAGCCAAGTTGTTTTAGCTGATTGAGCCTTTGTACTTGAAGCGGGCGGGGATGCTTGCCAGGAGCTTTCATTTCCACGAAGCCCAGGTGACCATCAGGTAAAAGGACAATTCGATCGGGAACTCCAGCCATTGATGGCGAAACGAACTTCAGGCATAAACCGCCGCGAATTTGAGTAGCTTTCACAAAAGCTGTTTCGATTCGTTTTTCTAGCATTTTCGATAATCCTTTCTATGTGTTGATTCATCAAGGTATTAAGAGAGTTTGTGACGGTCATGTCAGTTGATTTACTACTCTTCTCTATGCTCTTTTTTCTATTTTTTATTCCTATATACAAGTAAAGAAATAGACTGTCACGACTGTCACCATTACAGATGAATGTTGATGGAACACGCTTTCTCGTTAATTGAAAGTGACGGTCGATGACACTCTCAATTAAGAAATTCCTCAGTCTTTAGTCGTAACCCCTTCACGAAACGTCCACTGTGGCTTCTTTGACGCTGAAAGCCAGCATTCTGTAGCGCCGTGTAAAAGTCTGAAGTACTGCGGATATATTCACCGATACTCTGGCAGTATTCCCGGTACTTTTGATAGAGATCACCTGACTTTTGCTCATAGCTGGGATCTAGTTCACAATTCTCGTTGAGAAAGTGTCCCAACCAATCATTATCGGCATGGTAGGCCTTGACTGCTTGTTCGACCGCTGCCGGGGTGGTTAACCGGTAATTCTGCTGAATGATTCGCTGCGCGCCCTCAATAATCCACTGCAAAACAGCCGGGCCAGCTTTTTCAGTAAGAAACTGGGCATAGTTTTTGACATCGTTGCGCTTAGCAATCGTGGCTTTAAAGGGAATCACAATCAAGCGCCGCCAGATCCCTTCATCATTGCCGCCCACATGAGGGAGATAGTTAGTGTAAAGAACAATGGTATGGCTGGGTGTAAAGGAGAAGGGCTTCATGTATTTCTTCTCGGCATAGATTTCATCGGTTGAACAGAGCTGCTTCACGATGGAGGTATTCAGTCGTTTGCCTTCTTCTAACTCAGCGGAGATAATCAGCCGCTTGCCCTTTATTTCGGCCATCTCCGGCTTGACGTTACGATGGATACCAGTTGTTAAGGCATCAGCCGAGAGGTGGCCTGTGTAAGTGCCGAGCACATTGGCAATCGTGTTCCAGAAAGTTGATTTACCATTCCGTCCGTTGCCATAAGCGATAATCAAGGCTTCCAAGTAGACCTGGCCAATAGCAACCAGTCCCACGATTTCTTGAACATAGTTAATTAGTGCTTGGTCGTTACAGAAGAAAGTCTTTAACGCTTCTTGCCAGAGATCCATCCCCTGATTACCAGGAATACAGGAAGTTGATTTAGTAATTAACTCACTGGATTTAATTTCCTGCAGTCCGTGCAGTCCCTTTTTCAGGTTGAAAGGGCCGACTGGCGTATTTAACAAAAAGGGATCCGCATCAAACTCGTTAATTTTCTTCACGAGCTTTGGCCTAGCATTCGTTAAGATTCCATTGATACCCCTGGTACTGCGCTCTTTCAGAATGAAAGCTTCATAAGATTTAGCATTTTCGAAGTCTTTGAATGCTGCTTGCTGTTCATCGTTAAAGGTTCGACTAGCTTTCGTCCTGCCCATTGTTTGCAGGGCGGTGGCCACGCCATTTTCTTGAATTGCCTTATAGCTCTTAGCAACTCGCAGTTGTGCATCAGCAAGCTGCTTATCCGTAAAGCGCTGAACTTCACCGAGGGCGAGTGGTTCAGACTCTTGCCACACTTTGCCATCGAACCACATGAAACCGGATTGGCTGGTGTAACAGACTCTGTTCTTGCAATTATTGACAAAGACATAGGATTCGCCGGTGTCGGAGTAGTCATTCGGTTGCAGGTTATCATCTGGCTGGTTGTATTCTGCTGGTGGAACATAGCCTGGTTGGCTGGCCATTCGCTGACCAAATTTAACGGCACTGTGCCAGATGGTGCGTAGCTCTTGTTCTCTTAATGGCGGATTACATTTTGTGGCTTCATCTTGAAATGCCTGGCGAGCTTCCGCAGTATTGCCTAACCGCATAATGACCCGTCCAGCAAAATGAGAGAGGGTCGCATTGCGCTTGCCTTCGCGAATGATACCGATACCTTGTCTAGCAAAGTAGCGCTGGGCCATCACAAATTGGTCCACCGTCTGTGTTCCTTCATGCCAGGTGGCTTTAGTGCTTGGTACACCGAAGACAAAGCGTGCCGCATCGAGGGCGTTATCATCGAAGTAGGGAAAGTATTCTTGAATTTCGTGTTTTAGTTCAGCATAGGTTTTAGCATCCGTAATCTCAGTAATCGGAAAGTAGACATGAAACTTAGGTCGGGGTGCTTTATGGTGCTTGGCTTTCATGTTGTTGCGTGACAAGGTAATGGCGTAGGAAACATCATCGAAATAGTTAGCAATGTTTGCGGGTTTGATCCAAGTAGTCGGATCGTCAGAATGATCATTATCGCAGTCCATGATTAGGCAGTCAGCTTTGATGAAGTTGGCAATGGTGCGTTGGTTATTTTTAAATTGACCACAGACATGGTCATAGTGGACAGCCTGTTCTAATTCCTGTGCATTAGTGATAGCTTGTTGATGAGGATAGATCGTATTGCTAGCCTGACCGGAATTAGCTGCCGTCGATAAAGTAAAATGCATCTTTAGTTAGCCTCCATTTCGTTATTAAAGTAGCGGATATTTTTATTTTTACGTTTGGCTAAGCGGATGAAGTAGCGCATATCATGTGTTGGCTTACCAAATGACCAGGCTTCGGCGCATTTAGTTAGTAGCACAATGTTAATAAAGGCGGCTACTTGAAATTCGCGTGAATGGTGCATGTTAATAAATTGCGGTAGGTAAAGCTGTGGACAAACGGGGATGCCACCATGTTGATAGATAAAACGGCAGTAAGAGCGCACTGTCATGGTACTTTTAGCATCGCTCTTTACTACTTCTGTAAACGGCGCAATGACAAAGATCATTGGTCGGTAGTGTGGATTCAGTTTATATTGGCGCAGCTTGGTAATTGCTATAGTTGCTTCTGACATAGATTCAGATCCTTTCATTAAATTAGAGAACTAGAAAAGCCCTCACCAATAAGCCAGATGAGGGCAGAAAGTAAACCATTAAAATTAATCTTTTTTGTAAAAGTCGCTAACAAAACCAGCAGCGTTGAGAATCAAACCGTCAGCCCAGGTTGGTACTTCGGTCATGATTTTGACTATCTTTTCTAACGAATAGTCGGTGGGGGCATCGATCACGGCTTCATCGTGGATATGCATGACGACCGGATTACCATCTGCTTCTAAGCGACGCATTGCTTCAGCTAATAAATCGCGACTGGTTGCTTGAACAATATTTTCAACAAGTTTAGCCCCATAGGTTTCAATACGGGACCACTTTTTAACAGTGTTAATACCCATAAAGGTAATTGATTCGCTACCAAAACGGTTAGTACGAATCTTGGGTTGGGGGTAGCAAAGGTTGCGACCTGACCGTAATCGTAAGATCATACAGCCACTACGATAAATAAACTTCATTCCGTGGGTGGTTTGTGGTAGGTGCGTTTTAATACAATCTTTGGCTGCTTTATCAACATCCCGCCAAAACTGCACAATGTGAGGACTAGCATTTCGCCACATCTGAACCAGCGGTGGTAATTCATCATCAGTTAGGCCTAATTTAGTTGCTCCCATAGCTTTGAGTGCGCCGATGGAACCACCATAACCCAAAGCAAGTTCGGCAATTTTGCCTTTTTGCCGGAGTTCGCCGTTGACTCCATGTTTAACAACGGGGACGCCAAACATCTGGCTAGCGGATGCACAGTAAATATCTTCATTCTTAGTGAATGCCTCTTGCCGCCATTTCTCACCAGACAGCCAGGCAATCACCCGTGCCTCGACAGCTGAAAAGTCAGCTACATAGAGGTGATGACCTTTTCTGGGGATGAATGCGGTCCGAATTAATTGTGATAAAACGTCTGGTACTGAATTATAAAGCATTGCAAGAGCAGTGGTGTTGCCTTGCTTAACTAGTTCACGAGCTTCTTCTAGGTCTGGCATTGAATTACGAGGGAGGTTTTGAACTTGTACTAAGCGCCCAGCCCACCGGCCAGTTCGATTGGCACCATAAAATTGTAGGAGTCCATGAACACGGCCATCTTGGCACATGGCTTTTTGCATGGCCAGGTACTTTTTGACACTAGATTTAGATAATAGTTGGCGGAGAGCTAATACTTGATGAACCGTACCGGTAGTGGTTTGTAATAGCTGAGTTACTGATGCTTTGGATAGCGAATCGGTTTTAATACCTTGCTGATGGAGCCAGCCTTTCAGTTGCAGAGGAGAATTAGGATTTGCTAGCTCCGTTAATTCTTTGGCGGTTTGTAGATACTGGTCATGGAAGATGTTTTGACATTTGATGGCGTTGTTGACCAGTTGCTGATCAATCCGAATACCGCGATCATTAATATCCTGGTCCATCCAGTAATTTTTCCATTCATTTTGGGGAACAGGAAAGTGTTCGAGTTTCTTTGTGATTTCCATTTCAACCTCGACGTCGCGTTGGTTGTACTGTTTGAATTGCTGCCATTTGTCAGGTGCATGATAAGGAAAATTACGTGTGCGATTTTGATTAGATTTGGTTGGCTTGCAGGGAGTACAGAAGTAGCGCACGAGTTCTTTTCCAGCCGTAATCTTTTGACGAGGGAGTCCTAAAACAGTACCCACGTCGCGTAACGATAAGGGGAGACCAAGGGTAGCGGCCCAGACTCGTGAGCAGTGCCAGCCGACGGGAGTTAAGCGATGTCCCGCAAAGCGAGACAAGCAAACTCGTTCGAATTGGGCATTAAAGGCACTCTTAATAATGGTAGGATCATCTAAGGATTTAATAATCTCTGTTGGAATTTTTTCACCTTGAGTTAAGTCCACCACCTTGACCGGGCCAAAGTCAGTAGCATATCCAAAGAGCAAGAGTTCGAAATCCTGGCTGTTCGCATAACGATAAACCCCAGTCTGATTCAGATTGGTGCTTGAATAAGTTTCGATATCAATCGAGATTTGCTTCATTAGAAATCCTTTCTACAAAAAATGGGCAGTCATCGTTGGCTACCCATCATTTGGTTTAAGCTAAGAAATCATCATCGTTATTGTCATCAATGGCTGTGAAATCATCACTGGCACTTGCATGACCTCCCAGTGGTTCGCCATCACGGATCTTTTGGATGTTGCCAAGGCCACAGGCAATTCCACGGTTTCCATTAGTATTAAAGGCATAGAAGTTAATCGATACTCGGGCGTAGCAGCCACTGTAGACTTCATTGCGGTCGAGAATTGGCTGAACATGCTTGTCCACAATCTGTGGCGCCGTAATCGAATTAGCATTGATAAAGTAGCTGTCTTGGTAGGCAGCATCATCACGTTCAACATCACCATCGCGAAGTGGTAATTTCAGGGTGGCCTTGTTTGGCTTCTTGCCACCAAACCTGCCGATTCCTTCTTGAATAGCGGCATCGATGGCCTTCTCAATAGCGCTGATTGTCGGCTTATCCGATTTAGGAATGATAAGACTAACCGAATACTTTTCCTTACCACCATTGATAGACTTTGGATCCCAGACGTTAGCGTAAGAGAGACGAGTGTTGATACCAGTAACAACTTTAGTTTGTTGTGACATATTATTTTTCCTCCTTAAATTCATCCTTTGGGTTAGATTTGCTAATACTCTGACGCCGATCAGAATTTGGCACCAGGGTTGGCATACCCGCAGGCTTTACAATTTCTTGACTGAACAGTTCGGTGAATTTTTTCTTACCGAGCTGTTTTTCTAGTTTTGTAATTGGCAGCAGCTTCTTTTGATAAATATCATGGTAGCCGTGCTCTTCAGCAATCTTTGCTACGGCTGCTTCATCTTTGTAATGACGAACGGACCGTCCTTCGACAATCTTGTAGCCGGGCCACTGCTTGCCGTGGTTAATGGCTAGGTCAGCAGCATAGTCTTTAACTTCGTGAGCCCAACGATTCAAATCATCGATGTGTGCCAGTACTTCGGTAACCTCACTATCCGTTAGCAAGTTCGGTGACCGTAGTTGAAAGCGGGTAAGCTTGTGATGATAGTTATATCGGGCTCGCAGCACAGCATTGCAAGCGGAGAATTGGCACCAGGGACCATAATGGACGGTGCCTTGACCAGCGAAGGCGAGTTCGGCTTTTTCTTTTAACTCAGTATTGGCCCAGTGCATTAGTTCTTTAGCGTTAATGGTCCAGGTACTAATATTTGCCATCCGCGGTTGGAAGATAGTCGTTTTAACTTCATCGATATCGTAAAAGGCACCGAACATTTCTAAAGCGCCGATAGCGTACAACTTCATTTGTGGATTATTCTTGGCTTCCACCCGGACACCCTTGCCATATTTGAAGTCAATGATGTGAAGTAAGTGGTCGGAAACGATCACGCAGTCGCCTGTACCGAACCCTTCTGGGACATATTTAGAGAAGTCCAGTTTCTGTTCTACGCGAATGGTGGCGTCGGGTGCGTATTCTTTTGCCTGGTTATATTGTTCCATGACGTAGCTGGCATAATCGTCAGTCAGGCTCTCCATCTCATCGGATTGATAATCAGAAGAGGGACGTTTGAACTTATCGCCAAGCAGTCGATAAATCTTATACTCTCCCAAGGCATGAGCAGCCGTTCCTTCAGCGGCAGCACTGGTGGTGGAGTGCGGGAAGTATTGTTCCAATCGTGGGAGTGGCGGAGCACTTAGCCAACGGTTGGCACTGGAAGCTGATAGCAAAGCGTGATGTTTTGGTGAACTCATTGTCCCAAGCCCTCCGCACTGTAGTAAAGGTCTTCGTAATCCTTAGGGTCTACGTCGGATAGTTTTTCAGCACCAAATTTATGAAGCAATGCTTTCACTTGAGCGGTGTAGCCTTCGGCACTCTTCTTTGCTAGCATCTTGCGGACCGTTACTTTATCTTCAACTGGATCGCGCTTTGGCTGTCCATCACATGGGGCTGCATCCTGATTGCTTGATAACAATTTACGTATGGACTGAATGGTATCCTTGACTTGATCAAGCTGATTCTCAGCTTCCTTGAGTTGTAAATTGAAGTCATTCATTGCGCTCATAGTAATCCTCCTTTACTTCGTTAATTTGTAACTGTTGAACATCCTTGCCAGGTGCGATCACCATCAGATGGTGTGGGTTACCGAATAGCAAGCGCAGCAATCGTTCACGGATAGTGATTTGATGCATGCTGACGACGCCATCTTGAGGATGATTGTTAAGCTTGATTGACACTTTATTAGCCATTTTTATCTCCTTTCTAAGAACTGTGTGAGTCATTCCTCACATCTATTTGCCAGGAGCAGAAAAAAAGTGAACCATCTCTAGCTCACTTTTTCTGATTACTTTTTAATCCCGTAGAATTGGCGTAGCTTTGTTAAACCAGCTTTAACGTGTCTACCAGCCATGACATTACTGATCCCCATATTGTTGGCGATCTGCTTTTTCCTGAGTCCCATACAGTAGTAACTCAGGACAGCATATCGCTGTTTGGAAGTTAAAGTATCTAAAGCATCTGGCAACTGCTTGACTAATTGTTGGCGGAGCTGCTTGTCTTCATTTCTAATTAACATATCTAGTAAATGATCTTTTCCATAAACAGACGTGATTTCCATAGAATACCTATCCGCTAATATGTCAATTGCATTAATATCTGGATCTTCTAATGAAACAGCAAAGAACTTATCTTGGTGGCGTTCATTTCGATGGTCTGAATTATATTGTTGATGGTCAAAATCAAAGATGATGTTACCTTCTAACTTTGTAATGGTGGTTACTTGATTACCCATGTGCTTGACTTTAACAATTAGCTTGTCGTCTTCTTCACCGATTAATTCATACTCACTGTTATTTATCTTCATTAATAAAACCTCCGTTTGGGATCTCTCCCGAAACGAAGGCAAAGGACAAAAAGAGCCACTGGTGGTGTGCAAAACAGTCCGAAACTTGTTCGTTTCGGGACCGCAGCAAACCTTCCAGTGGCTGGTTGCAGTAAAAGTATTCAATTAAGAAGCATGCTGGAACACCGTTAGCTTGACGATGCATGCTGAATCAATAGATAAAATTCGCGTTCGCATATTAAATATTGAGAACCGTGTATGTAAACGGTATACTTAAATTGTGAATTGAATTACTATCTTTAATTCACAATCAGTATATTTGAAAAGAAAATATGAACTCGGACAGTTTGGGACAAAATCTGCCCTTTTTTGTCCGAAAGTTGAGCGTGATTGATATGGAATTCTCTGATTTTTTTGACATGCTATGGACATATTTAGGTAGCCCTGATGAGAGCAAAGATAATAAGGGGCGTCCTAAATTCTTTTGTCATTTAATAGATTTGATCATTCGTACTCCACAGACTGATGTGGAGGATGAAAAAGCACAAAGTGGGGACTTGAATCCTTTTACAGGCAGAGTAGCCGACACCATTAACAAGTACTGTATTGGCTCCAGGCCAATCCCTAAAAAAGATGCAAAAGACTTACTTAGCAGAATTAGTAATGGAAAAAAGTTTGTAGACAAAATTAATTTTTCAGCTCCAGGAGCAAGAAAAAGTATTCGAAATAAGTTGCGTGATGAGCAATTTGAAGTAACTACAAGCTCTTTGGGTGAAGTTTGTTTCAAAATAATGAAAGCTTTTTTAAATAAGTTCAAAAATGGTGAAACTTCTGTAAAACCTCAGTATGTTAAAACAAATCAGAATTCCACTGATAGCTTGCGTTTACTCTATGACGTAGATTTAGAATGCCCTTTATGTGGAGAGAGCTTGATTAAGAGTGGCATTAGCAATGCCATAGCAGGATATGATATTGTTCATATTTTTCCTGACAACTTAAATGAACGGAAAAAAGCCAAATTTGCCAAAATAAAAAAGGCACCTGAAAATTCAAATGCCTTAGAAAATAAAATTCCATTATGTTTAAATTGTGCGAATGTTTATCTCAATAATCCTACCTTAAATGATTATCAACGATTGATTCAAAGGAAGCAGCATATTATTAACGAAAAGCGAATCGCTCAAGGCCTAAATCAGCTAACTTTAGAAGCAAAGTTGACTAAAGTGATTCAGGGGCTAAAGAAGGTTAAACCAAACTTAGCGAATTCTGTTGTTGATTATGATGCACATACCGTAGAAGAAAAGATAAGTCATGATTATGCCTTACAAGGGGCTGTTAGCTATTACGTTTCGGGTTATTACAACAAAATCAAAGATCAATTTTCTAATTTGGAAGGTCCAGATTTTTCTTTTGATGAATTAGCTACTACCATAAAGTTAGCCTATTTTAAATTTAAGCGTGAGCAACTAGATCAGGAAGAAATATTTAATCACTTGGCTGATTGGATTCTTATTAAAGAACAATTGCCTCAGGATTATTCGGAAGCTTCCAGAATTATAGTGGCTTTTTTCGTGCAGAACTGTGAGGTGTTTGAAGTTGAAAATGCCCAGTAAAGTTACTGACTATAAGGAAAGTACATTAGCAAGTCTTCCTAAAATGATGAAAAAACTAAACGAACAAGCTATGAACCCACAAGATCTTTATAAGAGAACAAGAAGATATTTTGATGATGTGGGTGAGTTTGTGGAGGCGTTGGATTGTTTGTTTATATTAAACAGGATCTGTATTGATGAAGAAACAGGTGTGATAAGTAGTGTTAAAGCAAATTAGTTGTGATCAGTTTACGGTGGATGGGCACCCACGTGGACCAATTTATTTTGATAAAGGACTAAATGTGATTTTAGGTGGTCATAGTGGAACCAATTCAATTGGAAAATCCACATTTTTGATGATTATTGATTTTGTTTTTGGTGGAACTGATTATGTAAAAAAGGACCTTGATGTCCAGAAAAATGTAGGTCCTCATACCATAAAGTTTGCTTTTGAGTTTAATGATAAAAATTATTATTTTTCGAGGTCGACAGAAGACTTTCAATATATCTATATTTGCAACGAGAAATTCATCCCTAAAGATAATAAGAAAATAACTGTTGAGGAGTATCTCGATTTTTTGTCTAAGCAATATAATTTGGATTTGCCCGGACTGACATTTAGAGGTGCAGTTGGCCGTTTTATGAGGGTTTATAATCGTCAAACTACAAATGAAAAAAGACCCTTGCAAAATAGCAATCAAGAGCCGGCTAAACAGCAGGTATATGGATTACTGAAGTTGTTTGACAAATATTCTCCTATTGAGAATAGAGAAGAAGCCGCTAAAAAAGCCGAGGAAGCTTACACAGCATTTAAAAATGCAGGGACTTACAGATACGTTCCAATAGTTGATACTAAAAGACAATTTAAAGAAAATCTAAACAAAATTGAACAACTTAAACAAAAGCTGTCAGATCTACAATCTGAAAATAATGAAGGCTCATTAAACTTAGATGATATGCAAGCAGCACATTTAAGAGAAATAAGAAATGATCTATCCCAACTTAGGGAACAGAAGAATATCTACTTGAGTAGATTAAATGTTATAAAGTCTAATGAAGAAGCTGGTCCCAAAAGGTATCGGAATAATTATCATGAACTAGAGCAGTTCTTTCCTGATGTAGATATCCAAAGAATTGAAAAAATAGATAAATTCCATCATCAAATTACTAAGTTCCTTAAACTAGAGTTTGAACGAGAGAAAGATACTATCAAAGAAAATATTGATGATTTAAGTCATCATATTTCTCAACTAGTTAATGAAGCACAAAAAATAAAGAATCAGCAAGGGCCAAATGTCCAGACTGCTTTACTTAATGAGTATGCTGATAAAAAAGCAGAATTAAGGCAATTAGAAGACGAAAATAAAAACTATCAGAAGAAGAAAAAACTACAACAAGACAAGAAAGATCAGCAAGATGCTTTAAAAGCGACTATCAATACCGAATTGGCAGAGGTACAGCACTCTTTGAACACTAAAATGGCTAGTTTAAATGAGCAGGTCTGCAGATCAAGTTCATTTCAACCTCCACGAATTGAATTGAAACCAACAGGATACAATTTTGAGACGATTAATGACCAAGGTACAGGGACATCATTCAAAGGATTAATTATTTTTGATCAGGCTTGTCTTGACTTAACAGGTTTACCATTCTTTGTTCATGATTCACTACTATTTTCAAATATTGAGATTGATCGTAGAAATAGAATTGTTGAAATGTATGCTCAAGAAACTAAGCAGATATTTATTTCAATTGATAGTATTGAAGTGTTATCAGAAAAAGCACAAGAGATTATTAGAGAGAATACTGTTCTGACACTTGAACGTGGTGGTAAAGAACTGTTTGGGAGATCATGGAATGAGCAAGCAACCAAATAACTTAAAAATTAAATATAAGGTTAGTTACAAGAAATTGTGGAAACTGTTGATTGATAGAGGATTACAGAAAAAAGATTTGCAAACTGAGTGTGATATTAGTGCTGCTTCCGTTGCTAAGTTAGGAAAAGATGCTAATGTTACTACTGATCTTTTGATGAAGATATGCACTGGTTTAGACTGCAATCTTAATGACATTTGTGAAACTGTACCAATTAATGAAGAATAGGAGAAATTTGATGCAAACAGATAATGAAAAATACAATGAAACTGTGCGACCAAATACGGCTTTCTTAGAAGAGCTTAAAGAAAAGCTGCCTGAATTCTTTACCAAAGAAGGATCTTTTGATTTAGATAAGTTTAGGAACCAACTAAAAGATAAAAATGTTAATGAGCTGAGTGAAGGTTATCAGCTAGATTTCATTGGTAAAGATTATGCTCGCCGTCAAGCTGGTGAAATGCCAAGTACCGTTATTGTTCCTGACGAAAAACAGAATCAGGGTGAAGGTAAAGACAGTAAGAACCTGTTCTTTACTGGGGATAATCTGGAAGTGCTGCGTCATTTGCAAACGTCTTATCAGAATAAGATTGATGTAATCTACATCGATCCACCATATAACACAGGACAGGATGACTTTGCTTATCCGGATTATTTTGAGTATAGCGATGCTCAACTTGAAGACATGTTTGGCCTCGACGATGATCAATTGGCAAGACTAAAAAGTATTCAGGGGAAATCCAGTCATTCTGCATGGTTAACCTTTATGTATCCACGTTTACAATTAGCTAAACACTTGCTTAAACAAACAGGCGTTATCTTTATTGCTATTGATGATAATGAAGACAGCAACTTAAAGGGAATTTGTGATGAAATTTTTGGAGAAAGCAACTTTTTAGCACAGGTAGTATGGGAACGTGCTTATGCGCCGATAAATTTAAAAAAGAATTTCTCACCCAGCCATGACTATATGTTGGTTTACGGCAGGGATGCTAATGTAATTGAAACAAATGGTATTGAAAGAACTGATTCAAGTGATTCACTTTATAAGAATCCAGACAATGACCCTCGTGGTGTTTGGCAATCAGATAACATGTCTGTCGGTCCTGCTATTCAGGCTAATATTTACCCTGTTACGACTCCCTCTGGGAGAGTGGTCGAGCCTCCAGCGGGTAGGAGCTGGAGGCTCTCGCAAAAAGCGTTTCGCGAGAGACTCGCAGATAATCGTATATGGTTTGGTAGTGATGGCAATGGCGTACCTCGTATCAAGAGATTTAAGTCAGAATTACATAAAACAGGTATTACGCCTATGACGATTTGGAAGTACAAGGAGGTTGGTCATAGTCAAGCAGCAACTCAACAACTTCAAAAATTAATGGGCGGTAAAAAATATTTTGCATATCCAAAGCCAGTTAAACTAGTTCAAAGGGCAATTCAACTTTATTCTGATAGTGATTCGATAGTAATGGATTTCTTTGCTGGTTCCGCTACTACAGCCGAGGCGGTGATGCAACAAAATATTGAAGATCAAGGGCATCGTAGATTTATTATGGTTCAATTACCTGAAAAAACGTATCATTTAAATAAAAGCGGCAAAAAAGTGCCGACTAAAGGAGGACGCACTGCCTTTGAAGATGGATTAATGTCAGTTGACGAAATTTCACGTGAGCGAATTCGCCGTGCAGCTAAGAAGATTAAGGAAGATAATGAATTAACCCTTCCTAAAGACTTTGATGGTAGTTTCAAGCATTATCGAGTTGTCAAACCAGTTAAGCAAACTTTGGAAGATATTGAAGACTTTAATCCAAACAACACTAACTTGTTTACCAATATGGTCAACGGCTTTTCTAGTGAAAGCCTAAAAATAGATGGGGATGCCACAGGTGAAGAAACTATTTTGACTACATGGTTAGCTAAGGATGGTTATCCATTTGATGCTGATGTTGAAGCAGTTAAGTTTGATAACTACACAGCTCACAAGGTTGAAGGTAATCGTCTCTATCTGATTAGTGAAGGCTGGGGAACTGACCAAACTAAAGAGCTACTCAATCAACTTGGTACTCACCAATTGGAAGTCCAAAGCGTAGTTATCTTTGGCTATTCCTTTAATGTGGCCGAATTACGCGAATTGGAAAATGGATTAAAGCAGTTAGATAGTAAAGTTACTTTAATCAAGAGGTACTAGACCATGAAGATTAAATTAGAAACTTTACAACACCAGACTGATGCCTTAGCTGCGATTAATAAGGCTTTTCCTGGTATGGACACTATGTCCAGTGATCCTAATGCTAATTACATTTATGCCAATCCTTTAATTAAATATCGTTATAACGATAAAGCTAATATCGATATCAAGATGGAAACAGGTACTGGCAAGACCTATGTCTACACCCGGATGATGTATGAAATGCACCAAAAGTATGGGCTCTTTAAGTTTGTCATTGCAGTGCCTAGCCCAAGTATTAAAGAAGGTACTCGTAGCTTTATTAGTAGCGATTATGCTAAGCAGCACTTTAGCGAATTTTATGAAAATACCCGGATCCAATTAAATGTCATCAACGCGGGTGATTTTAGTGCGCGTTCAGGACGGCGCAACTTTCCAGCGCAACTGTCTGAATTTGTTGAAGCAACTCGGCAGAATGCAAACCAAATTGAAGTATTGTTAGTTAATCAGGGGATGCTGCACTCTAAATCCATGCACCGTGATGACTACGATCAAACTTTGCTGGGTGGTGAAACTTCCCCAATCAAAGCGATTGCTGCCACTCGGCCAGTAATAATTATCGACGAACCACAACGCTTTCCACGAGGAAAAAAGTTCTACGAAGATATCGAAGAAATGAAGCCCCAATTAATTGTGCGTTTTGGTGCTACCTTCCCGGAAACAACTACTGGTCGGGGGAAGAATAAAGTCACTAAGGTTGATTACTATCGTGGTGAACCTCAGTTTAACTTGGACGCCGTGGACAGTTTCAACCAGGGCCTGGTTAAGGGTATCGATATTGATTATCCTGATATGCCAGAAGAACAGGCAAATAACTTGTATAAAGTTAAGCAAGTCAAAGCTAAAGAATTAGTTTTGACCAAAGGTGGCAAAGACTATTCATTAAACGTAGGCGAAAATCTGGCTGATGTGGATGCTGGCTTTGAAGGTAATATTACTTATGCTGGTGGGACTGACCGGGAACTTTCTAATGGTTTAGCTTTATCTAAAGACATGAAATTGATTCCTGGTACCTTTGCGGAAAACTATCAGGATGAAATTATCTCACAGGCATTAGATTGTCACTTTAAGGCTGAAGAAGAAAACTTCCTACGTTTAAATTCAGGGGAGAATGCTCCAAAGATTAAGACTCTATCCTTATTCTTTATTGATAGTATTTCCAGCTTCCGTGGCGAAAACAGTGGTAAGGGTTGGCTTGCTCAGCACTTTGAGGCTATTTTGACCAAGAAACTCAAGAACTTAATTGATCGTTTTGAATTGGCGATTGATGATCGGGAAAAAGAGTACCGCTCCTTCTTACAGGCTACCTTGAAGAGTTTGCAGTCAGAACATCAGGACGTTTATGCCGGTTACTTCAGTGAAGATCGAGGCAGTTCTGATGCCGACATTCAGGCTGAAGTTGAAGATATCCTCAGCAATAAGGAAAAATTACTTAGCTTTAAGGATAAAGATGGTAACTGGCTAACTCGTCGCTTTCTCTTTTCAAAGTGGACGCTGCGTGAAGGTTGGGATAATCCGAATGTTTTCACAATTGCCAAGTTACGTACTTCCGGTTCCGAGATTAGTAAGATTCAGGAGGTTGGTCGTGGTTTACGGCTTCCAGTTGATGAAACTGGTCACCGTTTGAATCAGGATGAGTGGCAGAGTCGTCTATCTTTCTTAATTGGTTATGATGAACGAGATTTTGCTCAAAAGTTAGTAGGTGAAATTAATGATGATTCACCGATAAAACTGAACCAAGAAGAATTAACTGATGACATGATCAAGCTGATTGTTAAAGCTAAACAAAAAATTGATCCTAAGTTTGATGAGGATCAGCTGCTTGATGATTTAGATGCCCATAATGTGATTACTCGTTCTAACAAATTTAAAGAAAACGTTGAATTAGATGGTCAAACGATGACCGGCTATGATGCGTTGTGTTATCTTTATCCAGAATTAGTCCAAGAAACTAAAGTTGCTAAAGGTAAAGTTCGTGATAAAAATTCTAAGGATAATACTGTGGTTAAGCTGCGCAAGCAGAACTGGCAGCAATTGAAGAATTTGTGGTTGCAATTGGCTAAGCGGCAAATGATCAAGTTTGATCCATCGGTCAATCAAGATGCCGAAACTGTTGCCCGGAACGTCTTTAACGATAGCGATAATAAGATCTTTGTTTTACAACGGCCGCAGGTGGTTCACCAAGAAGTGGTAACTGATGAGAATGTGGCTTCCGTTCGGGAAACGCAGTCAGATTATAGTACTGAATTCTTAACCATGAATTATGGTAAATTTCTTAAACTCTTGGCTAAGGGTACTGATTTACCGGTTAATTTGCTTAACAATTTGATGATCAAAGCCATTAAACGCCTGCGGAACAATACTAACTACATCAATGAAAAGACCCTCGGCAACTTAATTCGCACCTTTAACAATCAATTTAATGAACGAATTAAGACTTCTTATAGCTACGAACCACTAGATTTTTCATCTTCAACTTCAATTTATAACGCAAAAAAGCAAGAATTTGTCGACTCTGTGCCCGCTAGTGTGCTGGGCGTTTATCAATCTGATTCAACTTCGGATCCGACTTATCTCTATGATCGACCACCTCTGCGTTATGACAGTGCTGATCCTGAATTAAAGATCTTGCAACGGTCATATGGCCCTAAAATCAGTGTGTTTGGTAAGTTACCAAAGAAAGCCATCAAGATTCCACGCTTTGATAATGGTACAACCACACCCGACTTCATTTTTAAGATTGAACATGGCAAGAAGCCAATCTACTTAGTGATTGAAACAAAGGCAGAAAACATGCGCCTGGGTGATGAAGAAATTCACACCATTCAGCAGAAATACTTTGACCATCTTAAAGAATCTGGGGTTTACTACCGGATGGCAACTAGTGAACAAGAGGTGCATGATTTAATTAATAAGTTGGAAAACGGGGAGTTGAATTAGGATGCTATCGCTAATTGAATTAGCTAAAGAAGGAAAATTGGGAAAAACAGGAGCTAAGCCTAAATTGCCAATCAAGGTAGATGGAGTTAGTTCCGAGACACTGGATGTCTATAAAATTCCGTTGGAATATCTTTACTACAATGATAAAAATGGCCGGATTGCAACTGGTATTTCACAATATGAAGGTCAACTGCAGCCAGCAAACGAAAAGGACAATCCTCAATACAATAACTTTGTGGCTAAGTTGATTGAACAAGACAATTTATCTGCATTGAAAAGAACTGAAAAATCTATTCAAGAATCTGGTCAACAAACTGACGGATATGTCCTGGATGATGGACGGATTGTTGATGGCAATCGTCGCTTTACTGCTTTACGCGATATTCATCAGTCAACTGGCCGGACGGTTTATTTTGAAGCTGTTGTTTTGCCATTTTCCTACGATAACTCTACTGAACGGGCTAAAATCAAGAAGCTTGAATTAGCTCTTCAGATGGGGGTTGAGGAACGGCAGAAATATGATCCGGTTGACTTAGCTGTCGATATCTATCAAACCACGAGTGGCGATGATCCGATTATGACGCAGGCTGATTATGCAGCCGATTCTCACATGCGCCCAACAGAAGTTAAAAAATACTACGATGGCGCAGTATATATGAAGAAATTCCTCGACTTTATTGGTGCTCCGAAGAATAGCTTTAATATCATTAAGGAAAGCAAAGTCTGGTCGTTATTTTATGAAATGGGAAAATCGCTCTCCAAAAATTTTGGTGATGATCCCGAGTCACAAGTTCGTAAGAATGAAACCATGAACTCTTACTTTGGGGTTATTTTGTATCAGATTCATGTAGGCGTTAGTGGTAATACCGCCAGAACTCATATTCGTGAATATAGTAAGAACATTGTTAACAGTGTTGACAACGAAGATTTTAATGATGATGTAGCCGACATGGTGGATGATTTATCGGACTCATTGCAAGATGACGAAATCCATTCTACTTCAGATCTGATGCAAAGTTTGACTGATGAGAATGATACGGTGGAAGCCCTTGGGGACACTTTTGATACTTATATGCGGAATGCCCGTAACAGTGAGTCTGTTGATAAATTTATCCGTAATATTAAAAAAAATGTGAAGTATTACCATGACTTAAACGAAGATGGTGGCCTTATTGGGAGCCTGCGCTATAACGAAGTCAGTGAAGACCAATTAAAAGAACTGCAAAAATATATGCGTGACTTGAATCAACTAAGTAAGGAGTTGTTCAGTAAGTATGGCGACGAAATTAGATAGTCCCATCATCATTAAAAATAAGAATGGCCTGTTTCAACTTCTTGACGATGATCACCATACTTTAGAAACCAAGGTTGCTCAGCGTGGCTTAGCTATTTTTGCTCCTTACTTTGAAGATCCAGATCAGCGAACCTTCAAAGAAGATTTGACTTATGTTCAACTGCTGGAATTAGTAAAGAAGCTTAACCGTCGATTGCAACGTAAAGGCTTGCCTGAAGTAAAAACCAGTAGTAAGTTTAATCAGTTTGTCCAACAACGTCAGTATTATATTAAGGAACAAAGTCAAGCTGGTTTAACTATTAAGGATGGCGATCCTCGTTGGCAGCATGAGTTTGACAACTTTAAATCAGTGGTGAGTCAAGAAATCACGCGGCCACTTAAACCCGAACAAGAAAAAGCTAGCTTTTTTATGACCATTATGAAAAGGGCGGCTAATTTTTCGGTGCCTGGCGCTGGTAAAACGGCGATGATGTATGGAACTTTTGCCTATCTGTCCAGTCCGAGGGTAAATGAAGTTGATAAGCTATTAGTTGTTTCACCATTAAACGCTTTTGCTGCTTGGCGGACTGAATTCGAGGCTGTGTTTGGTCCGAAGCGTCAGTTGCATTATCTCAATATGCGGGATAAGAAATATAACAATAATGTCGGTGCTATTAAGCATGACTGGGTCCAGGCTGACGTGATCACCATTAACTATGAATCTTTGCAAAGCAAATTAAATATTATTAATGAGCTATTGGATTCCAAAACCATGTTGGTCTTTGACGAAGTTCACAGGGTAAAAGGGGTTGGCGGACAACGTGCCAAGGCAGCATTGAGTTTAAGCCAGGCGCCACATTACCGTTATGTTCTAACGGGGACACCCATTCCCAATGGCTTTAGAGATATCTATAATTTCTTACATCTGATGTACCCTGATGAATACTCATCCTTCTTTGCTTGGGACTTAACAACCTTGAATAATATTGATCCAGAAGATGTGAATAAGAAATTATCGCCCTTTTTCTGGCGGACAAACAAGGAAGATTTACACGTACCGAAACCAGATCCAGATATTATTAAAGAAGTTGAACCATCAAAGAATCAACAACTATTGTCGCAAGCTATCTATGAAACTGAAAATGGTACCTTGGCTACTTTCATTAGATTGTTACAGGCGTCAACGAACCCAGAATTACTAGCAACCAATATTAACTACAAAGAGTTAGGACTTGTGGATGCGGATTCTGGTGTTTGGGATAAGCAAGCTTCAACTGTGGAAAAAGAAAATGCCAGCAGCGGGGATGCTTATAAGAAATATGATTTAGCTAATGTTGAATCTCCTAAATTTGAAATGGGCATTGACTTGATTGACAAGTTGGTTAGTCAGGGCAAAAAAGTTCTGGTTTGGGGAATGTTTGTTGGTACCATGCAAAAGATTACCGATACTCTCAATGGTATGGGAATAAAAACCACTTTGGTTTATGGTGCTACTCCGAAACAGGACCGTGAAGGAATGATTAATAATTTCCGTACTGGTGATGCCCAGGTATTGGTTTCTAATCCTAATACGTTAGGTGAATCCATTTCGCTGCACCAGACAGTTCATGATGCTGTTTACTTCGAATACAACTTCAATCTTACTTTTATGCTTCAATCGCGTGATCGAATTAATCGTCTGGGGCTGCCAGCTAATCAATACACCCGGTACTATTATTTGATGACCAAGGGCGATGTTGCTCATATGGGATTCATCGACAGCACAGTTTACAAGAAGCTGAAGGATAAAGAAAAAATTATGCTTGATGCTATTGATGGTCAGTTGCTTGTACCTGAATATACGGATGATTATCTGCAAGAGGTTAAAGATATCGTGATGGGGAGGTATAAGTAATGAAAAAAAGAATGGTAATAAATATTGATTCCGATTTGATCACTAAAGATGAAATTGATGAACTACAAATAGCTGATAATGTGGAATTTCATATTAAGAGTTTTGATAATAATACGCCTCAGGAATTTATTATTCCAAGTATTGTTGTTGCACAATTGACAGGCATTGCTGAAGACCTTATAACAAGTGCCGTTTATGACGGATTAAAATTTTTATTTAAGAAAGTACTTGATCGATCTAAAGTTATAATGCCTAGTGGTGAAGCCAGAAGAATAAATATCACAAACGAAAAAGGCGCGAATATAGAACTTATTTTCAACAGCGATGTAACTGATGTTGAACTAGCTAATGCCACAAGAAGCGCTGCCGATTTTAGTAAGGATAACTATATAATTCTTGTTGATAAGGAACAGGGGATTAGGATTTTTACTTACCTGCAATATGCTCAGTGGAAGAACGAAAAATAGTTTTTCCACAAACACCCTAATTTCATTTTTAACCCTATATGTTCCCACAAACCCACAAAATCCGTGAACTACTATTCATCTCTAAAATCCATCAAATTCCTGTATTTTAGGACCGAGTAAACAGATGTGCTGCTATTGACTAGATAATAAAAACCGCCATGGCTAGCGGTTAAAGAGAAATGTGTAATTGACCAAATGAGCTCGTGGCATGTTGAGAGTGTTACGGTCCTGGAACGTACAGATAAATAGCCTGCAAACGCCGGTATGCCGGCATTCTTGATCGATAAAAAGTGTACTAATTCCTCTATTGGTAATTGGAATTAGTACACTTTTTGCTTATTGAGCTAGAGGGTCGAGTGGATAGTGTGCTGGATTTTCGGGTTGTGTAGACCAGTGTCCATTTTGGAGAGTTGAGTTGGTTAAGGTGATGAGAAAAGCTGTAATGGTTAATATGACGGGGATAAGAGCGTGCGTAAAAATGGCTGATTTTGGGGTCTTTAAGTTGAGTTGATTAAGGTAATGTAACAGTGTTGGCTTTCTTTAATTTAGTTATCATTATCGAGCAGAGTAGGACACTCAACTGTAATTTAAGAAAAGATAGTTATAAGGGTAGAAAATTATAAAATGGCCAATCGTCAAATTGAGATTGAAAATAAAGAGATGTTTTTTAGTGGTGGTATTGCATCTCATCTAATAAACGCCGTTTGTAAAATTAAGTTACGCCGTTTGTAAAATTAAGTTAGAAAGATGAAAAAGCCATTTGTGATAGACTTTTGAATATCCCTAATCAAAAAAAAAGGCAATCATAAATGACCTATAAACATCTCGGGTCATAATATTTACATTAGTGCTATAATAAAAGGGAAATTAATTTTTGGAGGGGGAAGGAAACGATGTTTTCAAAAAATAATCATTTGCTAACTGATCGTCAATGTACGCACCAAAAGCCTAAATTTGCTTTACGGAAGCTGAGTATTGGGGTAGCTTCTGTCCTGTTGGGAACTATTTTCTTGATGGGTGAAGCTAATGTCCAGGCGGACACGGTTACTGATGCTAATCAAGAGAACCCAGTTATCGCTACGACGACTGCTGATACTAATCAAGAGAACCCAGTTATCGCTACGACGACTGCTGATACTCAAAATAAAAGTACAAGCAAAAGCAATATTGATCAGGCTAAACAACTGATTAATAATCAGACTACTGTGGTAGAAAATGAGAAGCCTGCTAATCCATTGCCAGACTATAAGCCGATAACGTATGTTAACTATGATGCCGTAAGTATCTATCCTGCGAATGATGCTCAGGGGAACCCATCAGTCTATGTGAAGGATCATATATTTGATAATGTTCATAAGCCAGGCGATCGGGTTTATGACTTCATTAAGGGTGCTAATGGTTGGTCTTCCGGTGTTTATTACTATCACCAAAACAAACAACATACGGCTGGTTACCATGCTTTGACACCGGTGGATGCCAATGATCGTTCCAAGGGTTATCAAGTTCCGGATTTTGAAGCCGACATTTTAGGTGGCGAAAGGATTGCCTTAGATAAAGATGGCCATTTAATTGGTGCCTATCCGGGTGAAAGTCATTATAGTAGTATGGCACCAGGAGCGGCTGTAAATACTTATATAACGCTTCATCCTGATCGGCAACGAGTAGAGATTAACTTTTTGGATCAAACCACTAATAGCTCCTTAGGAAAAGTTGTTTTGTGGGGATACAGTGGGGTCCAAAGTCAATTTAAGGTTGATGATTTATTAGCTAAATTGAAATCTTTAGGATTTGAAGTTACTTCGTCTGATTTTCAAAATGGCTTCCATTACGATAGTACTAACAACGATTACTATAGCAGCTCCGATCCTAATCAGTGGCAAGATAATCAGTTACAGTCCTTTACAATTGTCCTCAGCCATCAACAATCAACTGAGAATGGTCAAAAGACCATTACGAGAACCATCCATTATAAGTACAGTGATGGTAGTCAAGCCCAACCAGATAAGGTACAAACGATTACCTTAACCCGGACGGGTTCTAAGGATGCAGTTACAGGCGAAATTACCTGGGGTGCTTGGTCGACGGGTAGTTTTGATGCTGTTACTAGCCCAACGATTGCTGGCTACACTCCAGACTATGCCCAGATTGATGCTGAAACCGTTGATGGTAATAGTACGGACATCGAACAGACCGTTACTTACATCAAGGACCAAGTTGCTACTCCTGATGATAGTCAGGGAACTAAGGGAAACCAGCATACAAAAACTAATACTACTAGCCAAGAGACCGATAATTTGACTAAGAATAGCCTAACTAGTAATAAACAGCAGGCTAATCGATTGCCTAAGACAGGTAACCAAAGTGAAACTGGTGCTGTGGCATTAGGTTTAGCAACGATGCTGGGTATGTTAGGCTTAGCCGGGTTAAAGCGTAAGCATCAATAGGCTGAATAACTAGAAAGCGACACTCAGCTAAAATGGCTGAGTACATCTTTTCTACTCAAAGTCAAGTTATATCAGTGCTTAATTACTGTTTTGGCCTGACTTTTTGAGTTTATTATTACCAATAACAGTTTTGGACACTGATTTTGTGTGGCGAATTGTCAAACTAAGTGCAACGGTTTATCAAAAAATACTTCATATGGGGTTTCATAATTTAACACTTTGCGCGGACGTTGATTTAACTGCTTTTGGTAGTGTTCAACGTCCTGTTCTGTATAATTATCAATATCTGTTCGCTTGGGAAAATATTCCCGGATTAATCCATTTGTATTCTCATTTGTTCCACGCTGTTCAGGGGAATATGGATCGGGCCAATAGACAGTAACACCTAATCTTTCGCTGATTTCATCAAGATGAAGAAATTCGGTCCCATGATCTGGTGTAATAGAATGAACAAATTCTTTAGGAATGGCCCCTAACAGTTAAACTAAGCCTTTATTTATCTCCTGCGAGTCCTTTCGCGTAACCTTTTTGATAAGAGTAAGCCGACTAAGCCGATCGACAACCGTTAAAAGGATGGAATGACCCGTTTGCCCAATCACAGTATCGATTTCCCAGTCACCAATACGTTGACGCTGGTTGATAAAACCAGGGCGCTCATGAATTGAGATGTAGTCCGTCTGTACTTCTCGATGTCGTCTAGTATTCTTTGAATGCCGCGTCCGATGTTTATGTCTGAGATGGCGCTGAATACCGGTATCGCCATGTGAGGAGTACTTCTCACCTAAATTGTGTTGATAGATATGACGGTAGATTGTGTTGTAGCTAACACACCATTGATGTTCCTTATTAAAGCGAGCGGTAATCTGCTCTGGTGACCAGTGCAGATCTAAGATGTAATGAACAATTTGACGGCGTAGTTGTGGATGGCTGTCTAATAGCCGCTTCTTGTGACAATTCTTTCGCTTTTGATGATAGTCATTTTCTGCTTTACTTGGGGAATAATGACCTGCACAACGTTTTAATTCTCGTGAAATAGTGCTTGGATTTCGCCCTAGCCGTAACGCAACAGCCCGGATAGATAACCCCTTAGCTTGTAAAAACATAAGCATTTCACGTTCTTTTATAGTAAGATGTTTATAGCTCATACCGGATACCTCGAATTGTTTGATTTGGTCGTTAAACATATTCTACCCGGTATGGGTTTATTTTTTTTACTTTGTGTTGCATTTCAATTGTAAATTCGCCCTTTCGTAACTTCTTTAATTTTCGGGCTCGAATCCTGCTTGCCCTTCCTAACTCA
>ERZ841116.585-NODE-585-length-25709-cov-13.410073_pt1 | contig 25709 bp, 22 predicted proteins | sample MGYA00519875_ERZ841116 | MGnify/ENA primary metagenome ERZ841116 (study PRJEB31850, sample SAMEA3708889) | human gut metagenome | biome: human gut; feature: human-associated habitat; material: faeces | place: China | collected 2014 ... | reverse complement strand
TTCTAATAACTTAGCTATAGATATTGTAACTGAAACTATAAATAAATTAGTTAAACTAAAGTCATTTAAATTACATAAAGATGCATTTATTCATTCTGACCAAGGCTCTCATTATACAAGTCCAATCTTTCAAAAATTGCTTAAAAAATATAACTTGGGTCAATCTATGTCTCGTAGAGGCAATTGTTGGGATAATGCTCCGCAAGAATCATTCTTCGGACATATGAAGGATGAAATTGATTATAAAAGCTGTGAAACAATAGAAGAACTTAAAATATTGATAGATGATTACATGGATTATTACAATAATGAACGTTGCCAGTGGAATTTAAAAAAGCTGACTCCTGTGCAATACAGGAATCAGCTTTTAGTAACTTCTTAAGAACCCTTTTTTTCTAGTGTACTTGACAAAGGGTCCATTTTACAACATTTACTTGCTTAGTACTCCTTTTTTAGAGATTAATTTATGCTTATAAAACCTTCTTCTTCTACTATTTTTTGTCCTTCATCACTTAATATATAATCTATAAACTTTGTTCCTGCTTCAGATATATTACCTTCTTTATTAACAAATAAGAATGGTCTTGCTATAGAATATGTATCATTCTTTACATTTTCAGCAGTTAACTCAACACCATCTATTGTTAACGCATTTACATTATCATCAACATAACCAAAAGAAATATATCCTATTGCATTTTCATTTCCTTCAACTATTGATTTTATATTTCCTGAACCATCACTTATTTGAGCATCCTTAGTTAATTCTTCTGATTCGAATCCAACATTTTCTTGGAATCCATCACGAGTTCCAGAACCATCTTCTCTGGATACAACTACTATAGGAGCATCATTTCCTCCAACTTCTTTCCAGTTAGTTATTTTTCCTGTATATATGTCTTTTACTTGCTCTAAAGTTAAATCTTTTACTGTATTATTTTTATTAGTTATAACAGCTATTCCATCTATAGCTATTTGAGTTTCTTTTAATCCTGCTGCTTTTTCTTCATCTTTTAAATCTCTTGATGCCATACCTATTTGTGAAGTTCCATCTATAGCATTTTTTATACCTGCCGAAGAACCTATTTGTTGAACTTCTATACTTACACCTTCATTTTTAGCTTCAAAATCTTCTCCTAATATTTCAACTACTGGTCCTACTGATGTTGATCCTGATATTGTAATCTTGTTTGAATTTGAACTATCTGATGAACCACATCCTACCGCTAATGATCCCATTAATATAGTCCCTATTAAAAGTGTTGCTACTCTCTTATTTAACATTTTAAATTCCTCCAATTAATTTTAAATTTATTTCAAGTTTTTTAATTTCTTATTCTTATGCTTTAATATTACAATTATTTTGTTAAGTAATTATTATGAATTGGTTAAGTAAATGTAAATAATGTTAAATCTATGTAAACAAAAATTCGCTTCGCTCATTTCGCCAACGATATATCCTTGCTCACGCTACGGATACATCCGTTGCTCAAAAACATAATTTCATTGTAAGAAAAAAGATGCCTTATATAAGACATCTTTCATTTATCTAATATTCTTTTTCTAATTTATCTACTAATTCTTTAAATACTTCTAATGCTTTATCCACAGATTCTTTCTTTTCCATATCAACACCAGCTGCTTTTAATTGATTAAGTGGATAATCAGAACCTCCACTCTTTAAAAATACTATATATTTATCAACAGCTACTTTACCTTCTGTTAATATCTTTTGACTTAATGCACTTGCTGCAGAGAATCCTGTAGCATACTTATACACATAGAAATTTGAATAGAAATGAGGTATTCTAGCCCATTCTAGTGCAATTTGTTCATCAACTACAGTTGAATTTCCATAGTATTTTTTATTTAAATCATAGTATATATCGTTAAATTCTTTAGCTGTTAGAGGATTTCCGTCCTCTACACTAGCATGAGTTAATTTTTCAAACTCAGCAAACATTGTTTGTCTATATACAGTTGTTCTAAACTGCTCTAAGTAATAATTTAGAAGATATACTCTTTCTTCTTTTGAATCTGCTTTTTCTAATAAATAATTTATTAAAAGCAATTCATTTAATGTAGATGCAACTTCGGCTACAAATATTTTATAACCTGAATATAGATAAGGCTGAGTTTTCTTAGAATAATAACTGTGCATAGAATGTCCTAACTCATGTATTAATGTAAATAATGAATTAAGATCATCCTTATAGTTCATTAATATATACGGATGCGAATCATAACTTCCCCAAGAATAAGCTCCACCTTGTTTTCCTTCATTTTCATAAACATCTATCCAATTTTCTTCAAAAGCTCTTTTTATTAATCCTAAATACTCTTCACCTAAAGGTTTTAATGCATTTAGTACTATTTCTTGTGCTTCTTCATAAGGTATTTTCATATCAAAGCTTTCAGTTAAAGGAACATACAAATCATACATATGTATTTCTTCTAATCCTAAAAACTTCTTTTTGATATCTACATATCTATTTAATGTATCTAAATTTTCATCAACTGCTTTTATAAGGTTGTTGTAAACATCAACGCTTATATCATCTTGGAATAAAGATGCGTATAAAGCAGATTCATATTTTCTAGTTTTAGAATAGAATATTTCTGACTTTATACCTCCATATAACATAGATGCAAAAGTATTTTTATATTTGTCATATGTTTTATACATTGCATCAAAAGCATTTTTTCTAACTTTATTATTTTTACTTTTTAAGAATGTTGAAAAATTAGAGTGAGTAAGTTTAACCATTTCTCCATCTTCATTTTCTATTTTTGGAAAATCCATATCAGCATAAGATAACATATCATAAGCATTTTCTGGAACTGATGTTAAATCTGAAACTGCGGCTAATATTTCCTCTTCCTTTTCTGATAATGTATGTGGTTTTTCTCTTAATATCTCATCTATATATTTTTTATAGAATGATAGCTTTTCATCTTCTAAATATTCTTTAAGTTTAGATTCATCTATGGCTATTATTTCTGGAACCATATATGATGATGCTGTAGATAGCTCTGTAGATAACATATCTGTTTTAGTTGCCATCGCTTGGTTTTCATTTATTCTAGTATCTTCATGTTGTTTCATATGTGTATACACATATAAATTTTGTAATAGTTGTGAAGCTTTTTCATATATATTAAGCGCTTCATACATATTTTCTTTACTTTGTGATAATTTACCCTTATACTCTTTTATTTCGTTTATATAAGATTTTGTCTTTGATATATCTTTATCAATAGATTCTTGGCTTGAATACATTAAATCTATTTTCCATTTATATTTATCATCTATATCTTTTCTATCTATTCCCATATTCTCACTCCTTATCGACAATTTTATAATACAGCTACTAATATAGCTCCTTCTGCTGTAAATGTTCCCATTATAGGACCTATACTAGCAATTAATACTTCCTTAAAGCTTGAATCTTCTTCTATTATAGATTTTATTTTATGTGCTTTTTCAGGACAATTTGCATGAGCTATTATAATAGTTTTTTCTTTCTCATCATTTACATGAGATTTTACATAGTCTAGAGCTTTCTTTATACTATTTACTCCACCTCTAGCCTTATCTATAGGTTTAACTAAACCTTCATCTATTCTAATTATTACTTTTAAGTTTAGTGCATTCATTACTTTTCCTGCTAAAGGATTTACTCTACCACCTTTTATTGCATTCTCTAAAGTATCTAATGCACCAAAGAATATAATGTCCTTTTTATATTTTTCTATTTCATTTAATATTTCATCCATAGTTTTTCCTTGTTCTATCAGTTCATTACATTTTAGCATCATTAATGCAACACCTATAGAACCACTTTGTGTATCGATTACTTCAATTCTTTTTTCAGGATGTTCTTCTAAATACATAGTTTTAGCTAATACCGCATTACTATGTGTTCCTGAAAGCTTAGATGTTAAAGTAAATACTAATATTTCATCTTCTTCACATTTATAAGCTTCTATAAATCTATCTGGTGAGGGACTTGATGTTTTAGGTAATTCTTTAGATACTTTCATTTTTTCATAAAAAGTTTTATCATCAATTTCTACTCCACCTATATAACTTTCTTCACCAAAGCAAACATTTATACCTATAATACCAGGATTTACTCTTTCAATAACTTCTTTAGGTAAATCACATGATCCGTCTGTTATAATTTTTATATGTCTTTTCATTTGTGCACCTCTACTTTAATTATGACTATATCTTATTTTATATTATTTTAATGTAAATAATCTACACTTATTATATTTTTTGAATTATTTAGTTCATTTACAAGTTCATCTAGTATTATTCTTCTATCATATACTATAAAAAAACTTAACTTCCAATATATATCTTCTACATTTTCTATATCTATATTTTTAACACTAATTTGAGATTTTTGAAATATATTATATAACATAGTTATAACATTTATATTATCTACCTTTACACTAAATATAGTTTGCTTTTTCTTAAAAATTATTTTATCAATTTTTTTTAAAATATAAAGAGTTATCATTACCAGTGACCATGCACAAATGCTTAGTACATAGTATCCATATCCTACTGCTATACCTATGCAAGCTGTAGCCCAAATCCCTGCTGCTGTAGTTAATCCTCTTATACCATTTGATGTTTTCAAAATTGCTCCAGCTCCTAAAAAACCAATACCTGATAATACCTGGGCTGTTAATCTAGCTGGATCAATACTAGCTTGTGAACTATACTGAACAAATAATGATAATGATGTTATAGCTGTTATACATGAGCCTACAGCTACTAATATATGAGTTCTAAATCCTGCAAATTGATGTGATTTTTCTCTTTCTAATCCAGTCAATCCTCCTATAATTAAAGCAATTATTAATCTTATTATTATAGCACCATTACTTATAATAATAATTACCTCCTATCTATTTATATAATCCTCTTTAGTAAAGAAGTATTTAATATAAAATTTATATGCTTGAATAAATAATATATGACTAGTCTCAGTTACTTTTTAAAAACCTGCAAATATATTTTAAAATTGTAATTTGAATAAAAAAAAGTCCACTAATGTGGACTATTTACTCGTTAAAGCCATGTATTTATTTATTAATATATCGATTTTACTACTTGATTCTAATAATTCATCTCTAAAAATTTCTGGATATTCCATATATGCATATATCTGTTCCCTCAATGCATCTATTTCTTGTTTTAACATCTCTAATTCACTATTCACCATATAATCACCACGGTCACCAATTTATCTCTTTCTTTGTTTATATAATAACAAATTTTTACATACTGTGTCAATAATCTTAACTATAAAATGAAGTCTTATAAAATATGATTTTATTTTATAAATCCAATACATTTATATACTTTGACTCATTTGTTAAGTACTTGTCCTTAATTGACAGTTAAATTTATTATTGCTATAATATTTTTGATAATGAATTTCATTAGGAGGTATCACTCATGACTGTTTGTGATTTAAAAGTAGGCCAAAAAGGAATCATTGATAATATATATGGAAATGAAAAATTAGTTAAGAGATTATTAGCTTTAGGATGTATAAGTAATACAGAAATAGAAGTTAAGAAAATTGCCCCATTAGGAGATCCAATTGTAGTTAGATTTAGAGGCTTTGATCTTGCTCTTAGAAAATCTGATGCTAAGAATATATCACTAAAGTAAGACAGGAGGCTATATAATGATTAATGTTGCTTTATTTGGTAACCCAAATGTCGGTAAAACTACAGTTTTTAACTTACTTACCGGTTCAAACCAATATGTAGGTAACTGGCCTGGTGTTACTATCGATAAAAAAGAAGGTTTTTTAGGTAAGGACATAAAGATAGTCGACTTACCTGGTATATATGCTATGGATACTTTCTCTAATGAGGAAAAAGTATCAAAAGAATTTTTGGAAACTGGAGATGTGGATGTTATAGTTAACATTGTAGATGCATCCAATTTATCTAGAAACCTTTATCTAACAACTCAGCTTATGGAATTTAATAAGCCCATTGTTATTTTGCTTAACATGTTAGATGTAGCAGAATCTAAAGGTATCTATATTGATTCTGATAATCTTTCAAAGGAACTTGGAGTTACTGTAGTTCCTATAATCGCTAAGAAAAAAAATGGAGTAGATAAAATATCTTTAGCTATAAAAAATTCAGTAAATAAAACTGTAAATTATGATATAAATTTTGGAAATGAAGTTCAAACATATAAAAAATTAGAAGATATATTATCTAGATGCACAAAGATTAATTCAGATAAAAAAATATCTATAAGTGATAAAATAGATAATATAGTTTTAAACCCAATTTTAGCGTATCCTATTTTTATAGGTGCACTATTACTATTATTTAAATTTACATTTGATTGGGTTGGAGGACCTTTACAAGAAGGTTTAGGTACTTTAATAGAGACATATATATCATCTCCAATTAATGATATGCTAGTAAATTCTAGTCCTTGGTTTAGATCACTTATTGTTGATGGTATATTAGGTGGTGTTTGCGGTACTTTACCATTTTTCTCATTAATATTTACATTATTTTTTGGTATATCATTATTTGAAGATAGCGGTTATATGTCTAGAGCTGCTTTCTTAATGGATAATATAATGAGAAAAGTAGGTCTATCTGGTAAAGCATTCATACCTATGGTTATGGGGCTTGGTTGTTCGTCTCCAGCTATAATGGCTACTAGAACTTTAGAAAGTGAAAAAGATAGAAAAATAACCGCACTTATTTCACCACTTATGACTTGTGGTGCTAAGTTACCTATATATGCAGTTTTTGTTGCTATATTTTTCCCAAAAAATGCTGCACTTGTTACTACATCTTTATATTTACTTGGAATCGTAGTAGCTATATTAGTTGCTCTAGTTTTAAATAGAACATCATTTAAAAATGATATAGAACCATTTATACTAGAATTGCCTGAATATAAATTACCTACATTAAGTGCATTACTAAAAAATACTTGGAATAAGTCTAAAGGATTTTTAATAAGAGTTGTAACTGTAATGTTTGCAATGTCAGTTGCTATATGGTTATTATCATCATTTAACTTTAACGGTTTTACAGAAAATATGAATGATAGTTTCTTAGCATACTTAGGTAAGCTTATAGCACCTTTATTTGCACCTTTAGGATTCGGTGACTGGAGAGCTTCAGTTTCTATATTAACTGGTCTTGGTGCCAAAGAAATAGTTATATCTACTATGGAAGTACTTTACGGTAATTTAGATAAAGTTTTACCAACAGTATTTACTGGAGTTACAGCGTATGGTTTCTTAGTATTTAGTGCATTATATACTCCATGTATAGCAGCACTTGCTACTATGAGAAAAGAATACGGAAATAAAATGATGTTTACATCACTTATATATCAATTCGTTCTTGCTTGGATAGGAGCATTTATAGTCAGAATTATAGGTGGAGCTATATTCTCTCATAGTCCTGCTTCTTTAACTGAATTTGTTATAGCAGGTATAATATTATTAGCTTCTACAATTATACTTTTAAGAATGTTTAATAAAAAATCATCTGGTTGTAGTAGCTGCTCTAGCTGTAGTAGCAAAGGTAATTGTTCTATTCAAGTAGAAGATAAATCTAAGAATGCACAATAATAATTTTTACTATTATCTAACTTAAGCAATATATAACCTTGATATACAAAATAAAGAGCTCATCTATTGATTATTTTAATCTTATAGATGAGCTCTTATTTTATTTATTAAAATTTAATATCTACTGTTACTTCTTTTCCACTTCTATTTACAGTTACCTTAGTACTTTGACCAGATTTATATTTATATAAAACTTTATTAAGGTCTGTCATAGTTGGAGTTTCATCATTCCCCACCTTAACTATTACATCACCTGCTTGTATACCTGATTTTTGAGCTGGTGTATCTGATACAACTTCAACTATATATACACCTTCATCTGCTGCTAAATCAGTTCCTGTTGATGATTCAAATGTAGTTACATCTATACCTTTTATACCTAAAGTAACTTTTTCAAAGTTTCCTGATTTTATAACTTGTTCTATTATGGGTTTTGCTGTATTTATAGGTATAGAAAATCCTATACCTTCAGCTGAAGATACCTTAGCTGAGTTTATACCTATTACTTGACCTTTTTCATTTAATAGTGGTCCACCACTATTTCCTGGATTTATACTTGCATCAGTTTGCATAAGTCCTGTCATAGTTTCTTTTTCTGTTTGAATTGTTCTATCTAATCCACTTATTATACCTTGTGTAACAGATTTTTGGAATTCAAGACCAAGTGGATTTCCTATTGCTATTGCTATATCTCCTACTCTTACCTGATCACTATCACCTAATTCAGCAGCTGTTAGGCCTGTTTTATCCACCTTAACCATCGCTAAATCTAATTTTGCATCATTCCATAAAACTTTACCTTGTGTAGTACTACCATCATTGAATAATACTTTAACATCTACAGCTTGACCATCTGATACAACATGTGAATTTGTAAGTATATAACCTTTTGAATCAACTATAACACCTGTTCCTACACCTTCTGATTGAGTTGGTATAGCAAATATATTATTATTACTTATAGTTGTTGTCGTTATCCCTACAACAGAAGGCATTGCTTTATCACTAACCGCATGATATATATTTTGACTTTTTCCACTGTCATTTACTACAATTTCCTTTGAAACTGAATTTTGATTAGTATCGCCAATATTATTTTTCATAACTACTATTGTAAGTAAACTAGTAAGTACACTTGTTATTATACATACAAGCACTGTTAAACCAATTCCTCTTTTATTTGACATAAATACCCTCCTAATAAATTTAATTAACTTAAATATTATTACTTATTATTTACAATATCTATTGTTTGATAACAATAAATATTATAAATGATTTTTCTTTAACTAATAGATATTTAATTTAACTTTAGTTATATTGATATATATCTTAAGTACTGATTTCTCAATCTATTAGTAAACTCTTTTTCTACTTTTATCAAATTTCATCTTTCAGCATTATATTTATATTAATAATAACATAATAAATATTACACAAATAAAAAATGAAACCACCAACTAGATATATTATCTTATTGATGATTTCATTATATTACGTTATTCTTAACTTAACCTTAACTACTAAAGTCTTTTTTCTAATTCTTCTTTTTCCTTTTCAAATCCTGGTTTACCTAATAAAGCAAACATGTTTTTCTTATATGCTTCAACACCTGGTTGATCAAATGGATTAACACCTAATATATATCCACTTAATGCACAAGCTTTTTCAAAGAAGTATACTAAGTATCCAAAGTTATATTCATCTAATTTTGGAATATTAACTATTAAGTTTGGAACATTACCATCTGTATGTGCTAATAAAGTTCCTTGGAATGCCTTCTTATTAACAAAATCTACAGTTTTTCCAGCTAAATAGTTTAATCCATCTAAATCAACATCAACTTCATCTATTGTTATTTCTCTCTTAGCATTTTCTACATTTAAAACTGTTTCAAATAATATTCTCTTACCTTCTTGTATATATTGACCCATAGAATGTAAATCTGTTGAGAAGTCTACAGCTGCTGGGAATATACCTTTATTATCTTTTCCTTCACTTTCACCATATAACTGCTTCCACCATTCTCCCACGTAATGTAATTGAGGTTCATAGTTTACTAATAATTCTATATCTTTTCCTTTTCTATGTAATACATTTCTAACTACTGCATACTGATAACTATCATTAGTTTTTAAATCTGATGATTTAAATTCTTCACAAGCATCAGCTGCACCTTGCATCATCGCATCTATATCTAAACCTGCGCAAGCTATAGGTAGTAATCCTACTGGTGTTAACACAGAAAAACGTCCACCTACATCATCAGGTATTATGAATGTTTCATATCCTTCTTCATCTGCTAATTTTCTAAGTGCCCCTTTTGATGAATCTGTAGTTGCATATATTCTTTTACTTGCTTCTTCTTTTCCATATTTCTTTTCTAAAAATTCTTTAAATATTCTAAATGCAATTGCAGGCTCAGTTGTTGTTCCTGATTTTGATATAACATTTATAGATACATCTTTGTCTTTTATTACATCTAATAAATCCATCATATATGTAGAGCTTATATTCTGTCCTACAAAGTATATTTCTGGAGATTTTCTATCTTCTTTTGATAAGTTGTTTCTAAATGAATGGCTTGCCATTTCTATAGCAGCTCTTGCACCTAAGTAAGATCCCCCTATACCTATAACTAAAAGTACATCTGAATCAGATTTTACTTTTTCTGCTGCTTTCTTTATTCTAGAAAACTCTTCTTTATTATAGTTCTTTGGTAGGTCTACCCATCCTAAAAAATCATTTCCTAACCCTGTTTTTTCATGAATCATTTTATGAGCTTGATCTACATAAGATTGCATACAATCTATTTCATGCTGGTTTACAAAACCTATTACTTTACTATAATCAAATTTAACACTTCCCATAATTCTACCTCTCTCCTTCTTTAAGTATAAGAAAATTATAACATAAATTTCCATTATAATTAATCCTAAAATTAAATCGATTTCTTTAATTAATTTATTTTTATAAAGTGTATATTATTGTTTAATAATTACTTTTATAAAAAATTAATTATCTTAAAATCAAATACCCTTATTTATATTTGACTAATAACATATTTATCAAACATAAATAAAAAATTCGCTTCGCTCATGTCGCCAACGACTTCGTCCGTTGCTCAAAATCTTTTTTACGCTCAAAAACAATTTATTCATATTACTTACATTCAGAAGTTATCCACATTTTTTAAAGTATTATAATATCCTTAAGCGTAAAAAAGTTGTCCAAAATAAGACAACTTTTTTATTCTATAACTATTTATTTACTATTCTTCCTGCAATAACTTGCTGTGCTATATTAACAGCATGATCTGATACTCTTTCTAAGTTAGATATTATATCTAAATATATAACTCCACTTTCTATACTACATGAACTACTGTTTAATCTATTCATATGGTTTGCTCTGCATGATTTTTCCATCATATCTACTTGCTCTTCCATCTTTATAACCTTACAAGCTAACTCAACATTTGATGTTCTCATAGCTTCTAATGCATATGTGTAAGTAGATACAACTTTATTATACATATCTTTAAGCTCACCTATACCTACATCTGAGAAAGATATTTCTAAATCTACTATATCTTTTGCTAATTCAGCTATATTCTCAGCATGATCTCCTATTCTTTCTATATCATTAACTGTGTTGAATAGAGCATCTACTGTCTCTCTTGAGTCTTCATTTAACGAAGCCTTAGATAATTTAAGTAAGTAGTTTAATATTGATTTTTGTAATTCATTTATAAGTTTTTCTCTTTTAAATGATAATTCTATCTTTTCTTTAGATTTATCTACAATTCCATCCATTGCTGCATTTAAGCTTTCTTTAGATTTTTCACCCATTCTTAGAGTTTCTTTTACTATATTAGCTAGTGCTATTGATGGAGTTTCTATCATTCTATCATCTATATATTTAACAACTTTATCATCATCTTGCTCACCTTTAGTTTCAGGAACTAACTTTAATGCTAATTTAACTATTAATTTATTAAATGGTAATAATACTATAACATTTAATATGTTGAATAGTGTATGTGCATTTGCTATTTGTCTAGCTGCATCTGTTGGATCTATAGCAGTAACTATAGCTACTATAGGTTTGCTTAATATAAACATAAATATCATAGATCCTAACACATTAAAAGTTAAATGCATTATAGCTGCTCTTCTTGCATTTCTACTTGCACCTATACTAGAAATTAATGAAGTTACACATGTACCTATATTCTCACCATATAGTATTGGTAAAGCTGCTGTTATAGGTATTAATCCTTGAGAAGCAAGGGCTATTAACATACCCATTGAAGCACTTGAACTTTGTACTATAGCTGTTATAGCAAATCCCATTAATACTCCTAATATCGGATGATGCCCAAAGCTTAATAACATATCTGTAAATCCTTGATATCCTGCTAATGGCTTAACAGCTTCTTTCATGAAATCCATACCAGTGAATAATATACCAAATCCTATAAGTATTTCTGCTATATTCTTATGTTTTGGTTTATTAGAGAACATATATATAACTATACCTATTCCTAATGCTACTGGCGCAAGGAAATCAACATCTAGTGATACTAATTGAGCTGTTATAGTTGTACCTATATTAGCACCCATTATTACACCTATTGCTTGAGTTAAACTCATTATTCCTGCGTTAACAAATCCAACTACCATTACTGTAGTAGCACTACTACTTTGTATTACCATAGTAACTACCATACCAACTAAAACACCCATTATTACGTTACTAGTAAGTAGTTCTATTATTCTTTTAAGTTTAGACCCTGCTGACTTTTGAAGTCCATCTCCCATAAGGTTCATACCATATAAGAATAGACCAAGGCCTCCCATAATTCCTATTGCTATATCCAACTTCCTTATCCTCCTTGATATGCGATGATTAACTTATTAATATTTATTCCTATTGTATTTTACCAAAATTTTTACAAATTTTGTGTTAAGATTATGTTAAATATTATAAACATATTAAAATCATGTAAAACACAAGTAAAATCTATATTTATAAGCTAGAATATTTCTCTATAATCTTCTCCGCACACTTTATCCCATCTACTGCTGCTGTAACAATTCCACCTGCATATCCAGCACCTTCTCCACAAGGATATAAATTTTTAGTATTTATAGACTGTAAAGTCTCTTCATCTCTAACTATTCTTATCGGCGCTGATGATCTTGTTTCAACTCCTGTTAATACTGCATCATGCATTGCAAAGCCATTTAATTTATTGTCTAGTTTTTGTAAAGCTTCCTTCATAGTTGAAGTAACAAATTCAGGTAAGCATTCTCTTAAATCAACAAATGTATATCCTGGTTTATATGATGGTTCTACATTTCCTAAAGATGTAGATACTTTGTCGTTTAGGAAATCTCCTACTAATTGAACTGGAGCATTGTAATTTTTACCACCTAATTCATAAGCAAGTCTTTCATATTTTTCTTGGAAATAAACTCCTGCAAGAGGATCTTCACTTCCAAAGTCAGAAGGTATAACATTTACTAGGAATGCACTATTTGCATTTACCTTATCCCTAGCATGCTCGCTCATACCATTTGTTACGACCTCAAATTCATTTGATGCAGATGCTATAACACTTCCTCCTGGGCACATACAGAAAGTATACGCTGTTCTAAGATTTGATGTGTGCTCTATTAATCTATAATCTGCAGCTCCAAGTCTTGGATGATTATAAAATTCTTTGTATTGAGATTTATTTATTAACTCTTGAGGATGTTCTATTCTAGCACCTATTGCAAATGGTTTTTGAATTATTGTAACTCCTCTATTGTAAAGCATTTTATAAGTATCTCTAGCACTATGACCTATAGCTAGTATAACAACCTCTGACTCTATAGTCTCATTGTTATTTACAACTACTCCCTTTATACTTCCATTTTCAGTTATTATATCTGTAACTAATGTATCGAATCTAACTTCTCCACCTAGTCTAATTATTTCATTTCTTATATTTTTAACTACATTTTTTAATATGTCTGTTCCAACATGAGGTTTATGAGAGTATAATATTTCTTCTGGCGAACCAAAATTAACTAACTCATCTAATACCTTTCTACATCTAATATCTTTTATTCTAGTTGTAAGCTTTCCATCAGAGAAAGTTCCAGCTCCACCTTCTCCAAATTGTACATTTGAATTATTTTTAAACTTTCTATTATTCCAAAAATCATTTATGTCATTTGTTCTATTATCTACATCGAGTCCTCTTTCAAGCATTATTGGATTAAATCCTCTTTGAGCTAGTACTAAAGCTGCAAATAAACCAGCTGGACCACTTCCTACTATTACAGGCCTATGTTTTAGCTTTTCACTTCCCATCTCAACACCTATATAGTTACGTTGCTTTATTTCTACAACATCCTTTATAGAATTTTTTAAAATTTTATTCTCATTTTTAACTTCTACATCAACTGTATATACAAAGTCTATTCTTCCTCTTTTTCTTGCATCTATAGATTCTTTATATATAAAGTACTTTATAAGTTCATTTTCTTTTATTTTAAGTTTTTTTAGTATAAGCTTTTTTAATAAAGAAATATCTTCATCTATACCTAATTTTAAGTTTGATACTCTTAACATTGTTTTCTCCTTTATATAAATATTTTTTATTTTTTAAGCAATATAAAAGCTAGGATATAAACCTAGCTTTCTATAAACATTAGCTCTATATTCTCTTTTTATATACCCATTCTAAATCTAGTCTATAAATATTTTTAAGTCAAAGAAAGTTACTATATATTTTTTAATTTATATCTTTGACTAAAGCTAATACTTCCATATCTAGAATCAATTTTCTTTATAAATCACAAATTTATGTTTTGCTTAAATCTATTTCTTATTATACTTATAGATTTTAAGTTTACATAAACCTTGATATACCGTTGTTATTTAATGACTATAAGACTTGTATATTAATCTTTTTTAGTTATAAGACCTCTTATAACCTTCATGTTATTGAATACTTTTTCTAAGAAGTTCTCAGCTTCTTCATTATCTAAAAGCGCTATTTCTAATTGTTCATCATTTGGTATGTTTTTAGATTCACAATATTGTTTAGCTATATCTATTAATTCATTCTTTTCATCTATATTTAAGTTGAACTCTTTATAATCTATTATTATGTATTGTTTAGTTTTTTGAGATGCTACTTCACTATACCCTATTTCTACATGATATATAACAGCATATAAGTTATTTGGATTTTCTTCTCCCTTGTATACAGGCACTGCTGGATTAGATTTTATAAAGTTTGTTGATACCGCTATTGCATTTCCTAAACTAAGACTCATAACTATACCTCTTTCTATTCTTTTTATATATCTACTATTTTATACATTATTCGCATATATTAAAACCTTTTTTTACGATTTTATAAAATTTAATTACAAAATAACGTTACTTTATTTAATATCTTTAAGGTTAATGTATTTCTAAACTATAATTTATTAAAATTTAAGGCTCTGTTAGATTAAATTGTTGATATGCTACATAAAATAAGGTTGTCCATTCGGCAACCTTATTTTGATAATGTAACCACTATAAGTTCTGGTCTATTAAGTATTCTCACTGGAATAATACTATTACCTAAACCCCTACTAATAATCATAGACGTATCGTTACTTGTGTGAATACCTTCTGTTAATTTTGGAAAAAAGCCTTGGTCTGGAGCAATTAAGCCTCCTATAAACGGAAGTCTAAACTGACCGCCATGAGCATGTCCAGAGAAAATTAAATTTACATTACTGTTTGAATAGATATCAAATAGTTCTGGTCTATGAGAAAGTAATATTTTAAAGTTAGTAGTTCCTTCAGTTAATGTATTTAATAAGTTCTTAGTTTCAGCATTGCCACCATATTCTAACCAATCAGATTCTATAAATGAGGTATCAGCCAATCCTATTATATCTATAGAATCACTGTCATTCATTACCTCAATTTTTTGATTATCTAAAACTACAACTCCACTATTTTCTAAATTAGATTTAAGTTCATCATATGAACCCGACCAAGCCTCATGATTTCCAGAGACATAATAGATAGGTGCAATCTTAATTGCTCCACTTATTAATTCCATTGCAATATCAATATTTGTATTATTTGAATCAATTAAATCCCCTGTAACAACTATTATATCTGGATTTATCTTTTCTATTTTTGCCAATATTTTATTTTGTTTACTTCCAAATTCTTTGTTATGAAGGTCTGATATTTGTAAAATTTTATATCCCTTGAATGCTTCTGGAATAGTATCATTTTTAAATACCATTTCACTTATAATTATAGAATTATTTTGCCAGTTAAAAAAAGCAAATAATATAATACTAATAGCAACTATAAATAATAAAACCTTTTTTTGTTTCGCTTTAAACCTCATATTTTCTCCCCCCTTTATTTATAGTAATTTCAATACTCTTTCCTTATATCCTTTAATCTTTGTGTCAACAAAAGGTATTACACTATGAATAAGCATATTCTTTGTCTTTATAACCTCTTTATCACTACTAAAACTTTGCAACCATTTATACCAACTCATATAATTGGGTAAGAACTTAGTAGATACCCCTCTAAATCTATACAGCCAAATCTTGAGGTTGCTATGCAACGAATTAACATGATTTATATGGTATATATCATTTTTATAATGTCCTCTCGCTATCTTCTTATGGTCCAATTCAAGTTCTTTAGCGAATTGTATATATGATTTATGACTATCTGTACAAATTATGGAGTTAGAATCTATACGTCCCTCGTAAAGCCTTTCAAGGGCGTTATAAGTAACCCTTCCTTTACATAAGGGTTCTAATATTATATTTCCATTCCTATCTATTGCTGTTGCTATACAAACCTGCTCATTACTTATACCACGTTTCTTAACTTGTTTACCTCTTTTTCGAGCAGGTCTTGGCATTTTAAAACCACTCTTTTTATGATTGCCTTTGAAAGACTCGGCAACGAAGGTTTCGTCCATTTCTACTATACCATCTACATCGCCAACTCCCATAAATGCTCTTATACAATCAAGAACTTTATGCCTCATATAAAATGATGTTTTAACACATACACCTACATTTTCAGCATTCTTTCTTATAGAAAGTCCTATAATCATTCCTTTAACATACTCAATCCATGTTTGTAAAGACAACTTAGTGCAAGATAAGGCAGATTTAGTTAAATCGTTAAATGACTTTTTACAGGAGCGACAAATATAACGTTGTTTTCCTTTAAGTTTACCATTCTTAACTACAGAAGTAGATTCGCAATGAGGACAACATTGCCCTTTGCTAAATCTTGATTCTCTAAACTCTTTATTAAGGCTTCCATCAGATGAACCAAGAGTAAGCATTTCCCCTATATAGTTAAATAATTCTCTTAACTGATACTCACTAAGCGATGTTATATCAGACTTTATATTTGAAATAGTTGCCATAAATCTTACCTCCAATAGTGCTATTATCTATATTATAACACTATTTATGAATTATATACACATATCAACATTATTATCTAACAGAGCCAAATTTAAAAATAAATTAAATAAAAAAATTTAGGAATCATATTAAAATACAACTCCTAAATTCCATATTAAATATTAAGATATTTTTAAGTCTTTATATCTCTTTCCTAAAGTACTTGGGCTTATTTCATATTTTTTAGATATTTGAGCTTGTGTTATAACTTGTCCCGCAACCTTTTTTATATGATATTCTACAGCTGCAGCCCATCCATTTTCAGAACCTTTTACTTCTCCATTAGCTTCCTTGAACTCATTCCAGAAATCTATACAAGAATTTAAATATTCAGCTTCAACATTTTGTTTAAGTACTGTACACACTTTACAATCATCTTCAGTAACAGCCACTTCAGCTAATTTATCCATTTTCTCTTCTTTTTGCTTCTTTAAATAATCAGCTATACTTGGCTCTAATAATTGTTGCATGTATTTATATAGTATATGAGTATGATGTATTAAGAAAGTCTTCATATCTTTATATAAATCTTCATATTGACCAAATAAAGTTTTTATATCATTAACTATAACCTCTTTAACTGCATCTGATATACTTATAGTTATGTCTATTAATATGCTAGTGTCTTCAACATCTACTATTCTAGCTATCATAGAGCTTCCTACTTTGAAATCTGCTAATAGTTTTACATCTTCTGTATAAACTTCTCTTTCAGTTAAACAATCTTTTAATAATATTTTTCCGTCTAGTACTTCCTTAACTTCATAAACACTTACATATGATTCAAATAAGTTTCTTAATATTTTAACTTCATTTGTATTAACTTTATCTCTATTATCTTCATAGAAAGCAACTGTCATAACTTTTTTACTTTCCATTATATGATCTTGTATAAAGTAAGTATTGAAGAATCTATCAAACTTTGAGTTTAATGCTTCATCATCCACTATATAAAACATTTCTTTAGCTTTTTCATATTCTTCTTTAAACTTATCTTGTCTTGAATACTCATATATTCTAGTATATAATTCTGAATATTGTTTTTGAGCTGTACCAACTTTTCTACCCGCTCTGTCTACTACAACATCTTTATTTAAACAACATCTTTTATATTTTTTGCCACTTCCACAGGGGCATAACTCGTTTCTCCCTAGCAATGTGAGTTTCACTCCTTTGTTTTTAATTTAAAAGTACAATTTATTATTATACCATTTTTTATTAAATGATTCTATATTTATCATATTATTTTCTTATTTTTATGTATAGTGTTAAGTTTTGGCATAATGTTTCGTTCTACTTCAATTATAAACTTTCTATGCTAAGATATTATAATCCTCTTTGTTTTTTTCAGTAAATTAATATAAATTGTGATTAAATTTGTCATAGTTTTTTATAATTACTATATTTAGCGGATTATTTTTTATTAATTGACACTAATTATTGATATATTTCTAATTTATTATTCTAAACTACTATCTTCATTTTTGTCATTTGATATCTCTTCATTTTTTAGTTTAGGATAAAATATAACCTCACCTTCGTTCCCTAAGTCACATAATACTCTTAACTCTTCATTTTTCTTTCCATCTTCTTCTACCTCAACAATTTTAATAACAAACTCTTTATTTTGACTTTGAGATTTTGGTATAGAATTTATATATCCTTCTTTTTTTAGTTCATCTATACTAATAGTTTTATTATTTACATCTATATTTGGATTTTCTAATAAATATAAATTAGCTGCTGTTGCTAGATTAGCTGCAGCTGCATAATCAGCATTTTTTCTTGATGTTTCTTGTACATTTCCAAATTTCATAAATCCTATTCCCGATAAAATTCCTAGTATAGTGACTACTATAACCATCTCTACTAACGTAAATCCTGCTCTTTTTTTCTTTTGTAAACTTTTAAATTTCATATAACTTCTCCTTAAAATATTTAATTTTTATATTATTGGATTGAATTTATTGCATCAAACATCGGTATAACCATAGCAATTATAAACAATCCTATAATTAATCCTATTACTAACGTTATTATAGGCTCTACTGATTTCATAGCTTTTTCAATTTTTATATTTAATTCTTCACTATAAAAATCATTAGTTACACTTAAAGTCTCATCTAAGCTACCACTTTCTTCTCCTATTCGTAACATTGATATAAATGAATTTGAAAAAACTTCTGATTTACTTATGGAGTAACTTATCTCATTTCCTCTTCTTATATGCTCTCTTGATATTGAAAGTTTTTCATATACTATAATGTTGTCTAAAGCTCTTGATGATATATCTATGGCATCTACAATTTGAACACCACTTTCAACTAATATGTTTAATGTTCTACAAAATCTAGTTGTAATTACTAATATCATCATTTGATTTATAAATGGAATTTTTAACTTTAATTTATCCTTAATATATTTTACTTTTGGGTTGTATTTGATTAGATAACAAACTAGTAGAATTGAAATCAAAGATATAAAAAATATATATAGATACTTTTCTCTAACAAAAACTGATATACCTATAAGTATCTTAGTTAATAATGGTGGATTTATACCATTAGCTTCAAATATCATTTCAAAATTAGGAATTATAAATACTAATATAAAAAATCCTGATACCATAGACATTATTATTAGAATTATTGGATATATAGATATACTAATAATCTTAGATTTAAGTCTTTCTTCACTATCGTAGTATTTGGCTAAATCATTCATAATCTTATCTAGATTTCCACTTAACTCTCCTGCTTGTAACATATTTACAAAAAAACTTGAAAATAAATTTGTTTTTTCAAATGATTCAGTTATATTATTACCATTTTGAATATTTATAGAAACTTCTTCTATCGCCCTTTTCAATTTTTTATTTGATTGTTCATAAAGTATATTTAGTATTCTTGTGATTTCACATCCTGATTTGAGTAATATGCTCATTTGTTTGCATAGTACCTTTAGTTCTTTAGATTTTATTTTTTGATTAGATTTTTTAAAATTAGATTTACTTTTGGTATTATATTTATTCATATAATTAGTTTCTTGCATATCATATACCCTCTAATAGGCCACACTCTTCTTGTGTAGTTATATGATTTTCTATTAAATATTTAGCACTATCTTCAAAGGTTATCATTTCATTTTCAATTGCAATACTTGCTATATTACAACTATTAGTCCAATTATTTATATCGTGTTTTAAATTTTCATTTATTTCTAAAATTTCATATATAGCAGTCCTTCCATAATATCCTGTATCTTCACATTTATCACATCCTAGTTCCGTATCTGTATTTATTTCTTCATCTACGTCATTTTTTATAAAAATACCATGATTACAATTGTTACATATCTTTCTTACTAATTTTTGTGATATTATTCCTATTAGAGTTGAGCTTATTAAGTATGGTGGTAATTTCATTTCCATAAGCCTATTAATTGATGATATAGCATTATTAGTATGCATCGTACTTATTACTAAATGTCCCGTTGAAGCAGCTCTTATTGCTATTTTAGCTGTTTCTACATCTCTTATTTCTCCAATCATTATAATATCAGGATCTTGTCTAAGTATGGATCTAAGACCTACATCAAATGTTAAACCTATTTTATCATTCACTTGTATTTGATTTATACCCTTTATTTTATACTCTACTGGATCTTCTATTGTCATTATATTTTTCTTGCTATTTAATAGATCATTTAGTATTGAATAAACCGTTGTCGTCTTTCCACTTCCTGTCGAGCCAGTTACTAATAATATTCCTGATTTCTTATTTATTATATTTTCTATTTTTTCTATTGCTGGTTTTGAAAATCCTAATTCAGACTTCTCTTTTATAAGGGATTGTCTATTTAATATTCTAAGAACCATCTTTTCTCCATATATTGTTGGTATAGTTGATGATCTAATATCTACTATAATATCATCTATTTTTTTCTCCATTCTACCATCTTGGGGTAATCTTTTCTCTGCAATATTCATACCCGAGTCCAATTTTATAACAGTTAATAAAAATGAATATGATTCTGTAGCTATAGTCAATATTTTACTTAATTGACCATCAACTCGAATTCTTATTACTATCTCGTCCTCAAATGGTTCTATGTGTATATCACTTGCACCTTTATGAATAGCTTCTGTTAAAATTTCTTTAAATTGAATTCTTGCATAATCTTCATGTAAGTTTGAAGTAATACTTTTATATTCTTTGCTATTTTCTAATTCAAAATCTTTATTAATATTTTGAATAGTTAATAATTTGTTCCGCTTTAATAACTTTTCACTTTTTAAAACAGGTAATGTATGTTTTTCTAATATAATATTATTCACCCTCTATATATTCTAATTTATTTATTATACTCATTTTTTCTATAGTTATATTTTTTTCAATTTTAGTTTCAACTTTTAATTGATAATTCTTTCCTATGCTATCTAGATATGTATTTTTTTTATTAATATAATCAGTTAATTCATCAATATCTCCTATTACATTAATATTATATGGTTGTGCTATTGGTGTAGAATTTATATTTATATGACTTCCCGCTAAAGAAATTTCTGAATATTGATTCAATCTCTGATTATTTATAGATATGTACTCTCCTCCATTTACTTTTATTTCATTGACTATGTTTAATAAAATTTTATTGTAATCTACAAAGTTTGCTATATTTCCTATTTCATCATTAATTGCATCTATCTTTATTAGTAAACCACTTCCTTTTACATCAACATATCCTAAAACTTCTTTTAGAGTATTTATTTGATTCGCCACTTTAGAATCTTGATTTTTTGATTTTAAATTTTCTATTTCTTTCTCCATTTTTTTCTTTTCTTTACTCATAACCTTGATGTTTTTTTGAGTACTTTTTATCTCTTTCTTAATAAGCTTGTCCTTATTTATATATAAATACTCTTGTTTATAATAATCTTTAATTAAGATTCCACTTAATAATCCTATTATAAATACAATAAATATTATAGACATATAATTCCTTTTCATACTACTTACCTCTTACATTTTATTTTTATTATTCTATTTTTTAAGTATTAAATATTGCCTAGAATTAAAATAAATTCATCTGTTGAATTCTACTTAATTGTAACTATATTTATAAAAGGCTATGCAACTAATTTATTTAACATAGCCTTTTATAAATAGTATTATATTTTTAATTTACATTCTTATTATTAATTATTTTCATATTTTAATATTCTTTTTACTAGATCTTCTCTTAATTTTTCTATTTCAGCAAAATTCATATTTGGTACATAACATGCTTCTATTATATCATGTTTAGCTTTAGCCCTTTTTAAGTTTGATATTGCATAATTTATTAGTTCATTAAAAATCTTTTTATCAAAATCTATTTCTTCTTGATATTTAGATAACTTATCTTTATCTATAAATTGATTAAGATCTATCTTTTCCCTATCTTCAAATATGCGACTTACTGTTATAGCTATGTCTAAATCTTTTATTATTATAGTTTCTATTTTTTCTTTAATTAATGGATAGTGGTATACTTCTACACTCATACCTTTTTGGACTGCTTTCTCATATACCTTTGTTAGGAATGTAGTTTTCCCAGTTCCTATTTCCCCATCTAAATAATATACCTTTTTAACTTGACTCAGTATACTATCAGTATAGTCTATATGACCAATTGGTGTTATAGCTGTTCCAAATAAATGTCTTTCCTTTTTATATTGCCCAGAATTAGATGTTTTTTTAAATAACTTTTCTATAAATTCATCTACTAATAAATTAACCTTTCCAAAATTCATAGAATTACTATATTTTTCTTCTATATCAAAATATATTGGTTCCGCAGCTTTTAAAAATTTATATGCTCTTCTAAAGGATGCACTAATATCCTTTCCTACTTTTATTATTTCATCTTTATTTTTTTCTAAATTCTCTACATTCCAAAATTCACCCAAGTTAACTATTTCATCAACAGCACCTGGATTTTTAGGGTCTACAATATGAGGTGAAGTCCCATCTAACAAAACTACTCCTAATTTTTTTATTAGTAAAGCATCTAACGAACTTGGATCAGATGGACAATGGTGTAATTCAACATCATATCCCCTATCAATAAATTCTTGAGCAATCTTTTTCATTAATGATGATTTCCCTACCCCTGGTCCCCCTTTAAAGCAAAATATTCTATTTATATCACCTTGAATTATATTGTCAAAGAAATTAAATGATCCGTTAGCTGTATTTGCACCTGGAAATATCTTTCTTATTTTACCTTCCATATATAAACCTCCTAGATTTTATATCTATTCTAAAATATTAATTATAATCTCAATTTGTTACTCCTATTATATATTTATTAATCATTTTAAATTGTTTATCTATAATAAAAAAATAACTTATAAAATTTTTCTAATATTATTTACTATTATTTTTCTCTCATATACAATTATATAAATTTTGAATATGGGGTGAATTATATGTATTGTGGAGAAAAAGTTCGTTTAAGGGCTTATAAAGAAGAAGATATTCCTCTAGCAACTAAGTTTGTTAATGATAGAGAATTAAAAAAATTATTGGTTACAAATATCCCATTTCCTATGACAAATTGGGAGGAAGAATCTTGGATAAAATCTCAGAAATCAAATGATAATGGTCAATATAATTTTGCTATAGAAGATATAGAGACAGGTAAGTATATTGGTGGATGCGGGATACAAAATGTAAATTGGTTATCTAGAGTTGCTTTAGTAGGAATAATGATTGGAGATAAAGACTATTGGGGTAAAGGATATGGTACTGATGCTATGAAAACTTTAGTAACTTTTATATTTAATAATATGAATATAAATAAAATAAGACTAAGTACTTTTTCATTTAATGAAAGAGCTATAAAATCTTATAAGAAATGTGGATTTACAGTTGAAGGTGTATTAAAAAATGAAATTTTTAAAGATGGAAAATATTACGATGAAATAATAATGTCAATATTTAAAGACTAACTTTAAAAGAGTACCTCTAATATAAAAATATTATACGGTACTCTTATTATTATGCTGATACTTTATTATTATTTTGATTTGAGTTCTTTTTCTTCATATATTCATAAACAGGTAATCCTATTAACGTTATTATTAAACCTACTATAGAATTCTTAGGTTGTGTTATTAATGTACTTACAACTACAAATACACCACCTACAATAGCAATTATAGGAATTATAGGATATAATGGAACCTTATAAGGTCTTTCCATTTGTGGTTTAGTTTTTCTAAGTTTCATAACACCGACAAATAACATCGTATAGAATATCCATATAACAAATATAGCTAAATCAGTTAATAAATTAAACTGACCTGATAATGAGTATAAAATTGATAAACCTACTATTAACCAAGTTCCATTTAATGGTACTCCATTATTATTTAATTTACTAAATATATTAGAGAAAGGTATTCTATTTTCACTTGCCATTGTATATGGAATTCTTCCTCCTGTTAATATAAATCCATTTAATGTTCCAAATACAGAAATTAATATTCCGATACTTATTAATTTTGCTCCTACTGGACCAAATAATTTACTTGCAACTAATGTTGCTGGTGCACTTACTAATGCCATCTCAGATGCTGGTACTACTCTTAAGTACGCTACGTTTATTATAAGGTAAACTGCCATAACTAAAGATATACCACCTACAATAGCCATTGGTAAATGCTTAGATGGATTTTTCATTTCTCCAGCTAATGCTCCAACATATATCCATCCATCATATGCAAATAAAGTTGCTATAAGAATCTGAGATAATACTGATATAATATTAGCTCCTTCTCCTACTAAAGGAGTCATCATAGGTGCTGCTGAGTCACCTTTTATTAATCCAAATATAATTATAACCGCTAAAGGTAATAATTTACATATAGTAGACGCAGTTTGAATTGCCCCACCAAATTTTGCTCCTAATGAATTTAATGAAACAATAAAAACTATTACTCCTATAGCAATAGCTATAACATATAATTCATTATTTAAACCTAATAAGCTAACACATTCTTGGGCAAATATAATTCCTAGTGCTGCAACTATTGCTGGTACGAATAATATTAGTTGCATCCAACCTGTTAAAAATCCTATTCGTTCTCCATATATTTCTTCTAAATATACCATTAAACCACCTGGTTTTATTATACTTGCTGATACTTCTGCTGCAGTAAGTCCTGCTGCAATAGTTATAAGTCCACCTATTAACCATGCTAAAAGTCCTAAACCTGGCCCTCCATTAGTTGCACTATATATAGCTTGTGGTTTGAAAAACACACCTGAGCCTATTAATATACCAACTACTGTAGAAAGTGCCGCATTAAAACCTATAGTTTTTCTTAGTTGTTGATTTGAATTTCCACTCATTAAATACACCTCCTATAAATTTATATAAATTGCTTTAATTGACTTATTTTTTCATATTTTACTATTATATTAATAATTTTTCAATATAACGAATAGATTTTTTAATTTTTTTAATAAATGGAATTTTGTAAAGCAAGTCTTGTACT
>ERZ841116.574-NODE-574-length-26291-cov-10.314263_pt1 | contig 26291 bp, 29 predicted proteins | sample MGYA00519875_ERZ841116 | MGnify/ENA primary metagenome ERZ841116 (study PRJEB31850, sample SAMEA3708889) | human gut metagenome | biome: human gut; feature: human-associated habitat; material: faeces | place: China | collected 2014 ... | reverse complement strand
GGAGGAAAGAAAAAATTATTTTTTATAATTTATTAAAATTTGTAGTAGTCATAATTTTTTCATATGGTAAAATATTTGATGATTAATAAAAAATAATTTACAAACAAGATATAACTTGTATAATTAATATTATAAGTATTTATAATATTTGTAGTACAGGTACTATAGTAGACCAAATTAATGAATTAAAAGAATCATTAAGAAATGATGAAAATCTATTTGAATGCTTGAAGTATTTAAGACTAAATGTTTTTAGCTTGGATAGAGATTTTGAAAAAGTAGTTATAGAAAAATTTGAGAAAGAAATAAAAGAACACCTAATGGATATTAAAGATGTTGAGTGAGGAAAAGTAATAAAAACAATTAGTCAAAAAAATATAGAATTAGAAAAAGAGGATGAGAAAAAAATTAAAGAATATGAAGAAATAAGTCGTATAAATTCAAGTTATTGGTCTGATTATGAAGATAGTATTAGAGAAGTAAGGGGGTTAGATAAAGATTGCACTATATTTTAGATGATAACAAATATATATTAATATAAATAAATTAGTGATGAGGAAGATATTATAAAAGCAGTTTATTCTTAAATAGAAATCAGATTCAAAATTATAAAGATATTTCTATGAATAATGCTAGATTAGAAAATTTAAAGGAGATATTATTTAAAAATGAATTTGAAAAATTGTTATGGATACCGTTTTCAAAACCATATTATATAACTAATAGTATCTTTGATAAAAATACTAATGCATCTAAAATTTTAATTTTTTCTTCATGGGAAATGGTTCCTAAAATGATTGCAGGAATGATATATTACGAGGCTGAAAGGCTTACTGTTGGAAAGTTATATAACAGTGAAAAAGAAAAGTCAGGTAAAGGATACTTCATAGAAGAAGATAAAAGAAAATTTCTTAGACCAAGGCTTATAGGACCAAGAAGTAAAACATTAACTTTAGCTTCAAAGACTTTAGCTGATATGTTTAATCCATTAGACTATATAGGTGAAAATATAAAGGATATTAGAGTAGAACTAGAGACAAAAGTAAGTAAGAAATTAAATGAAATCAAGACTAAGTATGGAATTGGAGAGAGCCCAATAGGAGATGTATCGTGGTATATTAATGCTCCTCTAATATGGGATGGAGAGATTTTAGATGTAAACCATAGAGACATGCCAATCGATACAGCTAAGGTTATAACTAATATGATAATTGGTTCACCTGCAGTTTGTGCTATGAGGATATTCAATGATAAGAATATGGCTGAAAAATTAGGTGAGCTATTTGTAAGTTTATTTAATAAGCCGGAATCAATTGCTGCAGTTGATCTATTCTATGAAAGAAGAAGTTAAAGAACATATTACAAAAATGTATTAGCTTACTTGGTAGATGGAAATATACAAGCTGTTTTAGATGAGTATGCACATTCTTTAGGCGTAAAAGGTGAAGATTTAATAGAACAAATATCAGAAGGGATGAATCTTAGAACTTCTACTTTAGATATAGATACTTATGAGTCTTTCGTAGGCAAACGAAAAAAATCAGGACTTAGAGCTCACTTTGCAGTAGGATACTACAATGCAAAAGGTGATAATGATAATATTCAACGTACAGAGAATATAAGAGCAGCTTTTAATTCACCTTTCAGGCCATTTGTACTTGCAACTACTTCTATAGGCCAGGAGGGATTAGATTTTCATTTGAATTGTAGAAAAATAGTACATTGGAATTTACCATCTAATCCTATTGATTTAGAGCAAAGAGAAGGTAGGATTAATAGATTTAAGTGCTTAGCTATAAGGCAAAATATTGCTAAAAAATATGGGGATATAAAGTTTAAACAAGATATATGGGAAGAAATGTTTGATGAAGCAAGTAAACAAGAAAAAGGAGAAAATTCAGATTTGGTACCTTACTGGAGCTTAGCTAATATTAATGAGGAAACTATTAAAATAGAGAGAATAGTTCCAATGTATCCTATGAGTAAAGATCAAGTTAAATATAATAGGTTAATTAAAGTTCTATCTTTATATAGATTAACTTTAGGGCAACCTCGACAAGAAGAGCTTCTCAATTCACTAGGTAGTAACTTTGATAATGAAGATAATATAGATGACTTATTTATCAATTTAAGTCCATTTAAACATAGTAATGAAAATAATAAATCATTTGTGTAAACTTGGTGTAGAAATACTGTTATATGTATGATATAATTATAAGATGAATTAATTTAGCAACTATAAAATAAGTATTTATATATAATAAGCAGAAGAAGGGAGGATTATAATGAAGTTATCACAAGCTCTTATAATAAGATCAGACTATCAAAACAAAATATACGAATTAAAAAAACGAATAATCAATAATTCAAAAGTACAAGAAGGGGAAAATGTATCTGAAGATCCAATGAAATTGTTAAAAGAGCTAAATAGAGTAATAGATGAGTTAGATATAATAACAAAAAGAATAAATAAAACTAACAATGAATCCTTGTTTGAAGATAATATAACTATAGCAGATGCAATATGTACAAGAGACACTATAAAGAAAAAAAGAAATGCAATAGTAGCAATAATAGAAGAAGCAACGATAAAAGTAGATAGATATAGCCAATCTGAGGTAAAGTTTATATCTACAGTAAGTATAGAACAATTACAAAAACAAAGTGATTTACTAGCAAAAGAGTTCAGAGAAATAGATATGAAAATACAAGAAAAAAATTGGACTACAGAATTATTGTAGTCTGAAAAGTTGGTAGCCTTTCTAAAAGTGAACATTAAACCTAAATGGAAAGGGTTAAATTTCCATCATTTAATGTGTAGGTATTTAAAGGTAATACAAATTATAAAAATTTAACCTTAGACAATTTATATAAAGTCCTAAAATATTATTGGGCATAACAAAATTACAATTAAAAAATTACTACCAAATGTTAATTTAGAACAGGTGAGGGTGGAGTTGGGGAAAATATATTCTACTATAATAAGTAAAAATAAATGCCACATGATAATACAAAATTACTCATGTGGCATATTTATATATTGAGTTAATATAAATAGGTTATATTAAGTTATATTTATATATATTAAATTTAATTTTATTATATGTACTAATACTAATAACACCACCGTTAAACCAAAATCTAAAAAGTCCACGAGATATACCAAGCTTACTTGCAGCATCTTCTTTAGTAAGATTATTTTCTTTAACCCATAAACTAAGCTTATCCAAAAACTCATCAAAATTATATACAAGTTTTGTATAACCTTCCATACAAAGATAGTCCATATCAAACTTAGACGATAGTAGATTAAGTACTTCTTTAGTAGGATTAAATCTGTTACATTCATATCCACTAATAATAGATTTAGTTACATTACACATGTCGGCAACCTCTTGAATAGACAACCCTAATTCTAATCTAGATTTTCTTAATCTTTCTCTAAAAGTGTTATCTGTAAGCTTTTCTTGGATAAATTCACTACAATCAACACTTACTGATTTACCCTTAAGTTCAGTATTATCAATACTTACACCATTTCTATCAAAAGTTGCACTTTGTACCATATAGCTTCTGAAATGTCATGAGTTACCATAATTGCAGATTTACCTTCATTTTTTATTATTCTATAAACATCATCACTAACCAAAAGTCTTGTTTGATAATCAAGTGCAGAGAATGGTTAATCAAGGAGTAATATATCAGGAGCTACTGCAAGTGTTCTAATAAGAGCAACCCTTTGTCTCATACCTCCAGATAGCTCTTTTGGATACATATTTCTAAAATCCCATAAATCATAAGTTTTTAAAAGTCTTTCAACTCTCTCCATTGCTTCATCAGTTTTTTTCTTTTGGATTTCAAGTCCAATAGTTATATTGTCCATAATATTTCTCCATTCAAGTAGGTTATCTTTTTGAAACATATATCCGATTTTTCCATTTATAATTACATCTCCACTAGTAGGTTTTAAAAGTTTAGTTAGTATATTTAGTATTGTTGATTTTCCAGAACCACTAGGTCCAAGAATGGTTAGAATTTGACCCTCCATTAGATTAAAGTTTATGTTTTTTAATACTTCAAGTTCTCCATCTTTGGTATAAAAGGTTTGATTAAGGTTTGATATTTTGACCATATCTTTCATATAGTCACCTCCAAGAAGTTTTTTAGTATATATTATTGTATTAATTTGTGGAAGGATTTGTACCAGTTTTTAAGAAAAGATAAATTTTAATGTCTTAAAACAAGGGGTCTTGATTCGCTACCCATGGGTAGTGAGGATATATATATTAACTTTGGTATTTACTAAAATAGAAATTTAATGAAAATATATGGAGGAATTATTATAAAATTAAATTTTTACGTCTAGGATATAATAATTATTAAGCTCCAACATATAGTAGCCTTTCTTTAGATTAATGGTTATAATCTTAGGTTACTATATTTGTTGGAGTTTTATTATTGTAAATTTTAACTAGCACAACGAGTTAAATATATAATAGTTTATAATTTACTGAACGTACTAGTATGTCTAGCTTCATCTCTAGAATCATTATTATGAATTTATATAACTTATCAAGAATTAATCTACTTTAATTTAATTAACTCTACTGAATCAACGGTATTTTCGGGGTACTCAAAAATATATCCTTTTAATTCTATATCATAGTTACATAAAGGATTTTTACTAATTACATAAGATAGAAATTCATATTGTGTTTTTTCATTTTGTACGCTTTTATTTGAATTCACTTCTTTTATATCATCTAAGTTTAAATTGTATACAAACTTATGATTACATTTTGGGCATTTTATATCTAAATTTTGATTTAAAGGAGTTTTTAAACTCATAAAACATACCTCCAGATTATAATTTTGTAAATATTTTGCTCTAATATATCTATATAATACATAAATTTAAAGAAGATAAATAAATAGAAAAATATAGTAAAAGAATTCTAAAATTATCCAGTTGTTCTAGTTAATCTATTGTACATATTAAATTTTTTATAGCTAGTTTTTTATTAAGAAAATACTATATTTCTTAAAAGATACAGTATAATGCTTGTAACAGTACTATTACAATAATGTCGTAGTTTTAATAAAAGTAAAAGGAGACAAATCACGCAAAGAATATTAGAAAATAACTTTAACTCATTAATGTAAAAAGTCCTTTAGAGGTGAACTGTTTTAACTATATATAAAATGTGGTATAATAACTTAGGAAATAAGCAAATGCTTGAAGTTGCACTAGGGATTGTAGAAGAATAAATATTAATAGCTCTGGAAACTTTATAAGACCAGAGCCTTTTTAGTACTATAAATTTTATAAATATATAAGAGGTGATTTAGAGATGAGAAATATATCACAGGAAACTAAAGACTCAATAGTAAATATATTTCCAAAAGAAAATACTCTAGCAATCATAATATTTGGTAGTTTTGGTACAGATAAAGCAACCTATAATAGTGATATAGACATAGCATGGATACCCGCTAAAAAAGTACCAATTACAGAACTTGCAATTAAGACTGAATCTCTAAGAAATGTATTAGATACTGATGTAGATTTAAAAATTGTTACAGATAATTATACAGTAGAGCTTAGAAAAAATATATTTGAAGGTGATATCATATATGAATCTAAAGATTTTAAAGATTATCTAAATAATTTTTATATTGAAAATAGCGATGTTATAGATATATTAAATTGGAGGGATATGTATGGTAGTTAAAAATAAATTAGCGTGGAGTTCTATAGAAGCTGTAAATAGAGATTTTGGGTCGTGTTTATATGATTTACAAAATTTTAAAATGTTATACACAAAAGAGGATATGCCAGCTTTATGGGAGAGGTATATTAAGGAAGGTTTTAAAAATTATATGGTTTCCTTTTTGGAATTAACAAAAGCTATGCTATATTATAAGACTATTGATTTAAATATAAAATCTAAGAATTTTTATGATTATCTTTTGGCGTGTGAGTATCATAACTTATTGCCTAAAAATTCTGCAATAGTTATAGAAACACTTCGTAAGTTAAGAAATGATGATTCACATGGTTATGATATACCTGAGTTTGAAGAAATGTATGAGCTGTTTACAGAAAATGAAGATGTGTTTGTTAGTATAAGAAATAGTTGTAATAGTAATTTATAATAGATTAGAAAAAGATTTAATAAATAGTATGTTAATTTAATTAATCTAGTAATTGGATTAGTAGATATTAAAATTTTAAAGTTATATAATATGATATACATAGTATAATATGTACTGGGATCTGCTTCGCATAAATTAACCTTCGGTTATTCAGCCCCGGTATGGTGAAAACTTACACTTCGTAAAAACTAAGACATACAAGGTGATGCTACATTTTAGCTCATATTACATAGGAAAAATTGACTATGATATGAGCTAAAATGTAGCTTTATTTGTGTGCTAACTATTTACTACATTTCAGCTTTCACCATACTCCCACCGCGCTCTCTGCTCCCCCACCTCCTATCCCTTATATATTAATTAGGGAATTAAAAAATACATTGAATGAGTTATTATATATAGTATTAATTTATGCTCTTCAATGGTTTTAATTTAGTATCTTCTATTAATTGACAGTTAAATAACAAGATGCTACCATTTATGATGATAAAGAATATAATTGTACTTGTATCATTAGAATTAGTACTAAGATATTAACTTGAGTATTAATTTTAACCTAAAATCTTTGATATGAAAGGATGTGATGAACGGAAATCCCGATTATTCGGGCTAAACAGAGGGGGAGCGCCCTGTGTTTTGTAAATAACAGCGATGGGAAGCCGTGTTCCGGCGTGAGAGGAAGCCATTAAGCTTCGACCGATTTTCCATAGAATCTTTATGATTCTATTATGTTATGGAGAACGTTGCTGTTATTGCCGTTCTCACAGATTTTTTGAAAAGGGGTTTTAGAGATGAATAATAAAACAAAGAAGTTATGTATTGCGAGTATTTTATGTACTGTAGCTATTATTGGGAGTATGTTTTCAATTCCTGTATTTGGTAGTAAATGTTCTCCAATTCAGCATATGGTAAATATTCTTTGTGCAGTAGCACTAGGACCATGGTATGGTATTGGAGTAGCTTTTACAGCAAGTTTAATACGTAATATTTTGGGAATAGGAAGTATAATGGCTTTTCCAGGAAGTATGTTTGGTGCATTATTTTGTGGAATTGCATATTGGAAATATAAAAGCATAACTGTTACTTTAATTGCTGAAGTTTTAGCAACCTCTATATTAGGAGGATTTAGTGCTTATCCTATTGCAACTTTGATAATGGGTTTTGATGCAGGAAGTATTGCATATTATGGATATATTTTGCCATTTTTTATTTCAACTTTAGGTGGAGCAATTCTATCAGCATTTATTGTTATAAATTTAGAAAAAGCTGGTGGATTGAGTATATTTAAAGAATATAGAGAAGTAAAATAAGTAATTTAGAAAAAAATAATAATTGACTTTAGAATAAAATCTACTATAATTAAATTAAAAATAAATAATTAATGCTAGGGGTGCCATTGGCTGAGAGGTTATAAACCGACCCTTATTACCTGATCTGGTTAGTACCAGCGTAGGAAAGCAACAATAAATATTAATATAATAATCTAAGTAATAAAAAGATAATTATAATAAATGTAAATTTGGAAGCTATACCTATATCAGGTATAGCTTTTTTATTTGTCAAAATCATTTAAAGGAGTATAAAATATGAAAAATTACAAAATACCCACATTAACAATTGCTGGGTCGGATTCATCAGGTGGAGCTGGTATTCAAGCTGACTTAAAAACTTTTTCAGCTATAGGAACTTATGGAATGAGTGTTATAACAGCTATAACTGCTCAAAATACACAAGGTGTATTTGAGGTAGAGGAACTAAGTTCAAATATAATAAAATCACAGATAAAAGTAGTATGTGAGGATATATCACCAAAAGCAATTAAAGTTGGTATGGTATCTTCTCCACAAATTATAAAGGATATAGTAGATACTTTAGACCAATATCCTTGTGAATACTTAGTAGTTGACCCAGTTATGATTTCAAAAAGTGGTTACTCATTACTAAGACCAGAGGCAAAACAAAATTTAATAAAATATCTTATACCTAAGGCATACATAGTAACACCAAATATTCCAGAGGCAGAAGAAATAACAAATATGAAAATAGAAACTGTTGAAGATATGAAAAAAGCAGGTCAAATAATATTAAATTTAGGTCCAAAGTATGTGCTTATGAAGGGTGGACACTTAAATGGAGATTGTGTAGACATACTTATAGGAAAAGACTTATTTGAAGTTTTTGAAGGTGAAAGAATAGACAGAAAAAATACTCATGGAACAGGTTGTACAATATCTTCAGCTATAACATCTCATTTAGCATTAGGATATGACATAAAAGAAGCTGTAAGACTTAGTAAAGAATATATAACAGAAGCTATAAGACATAGTTTTGACATAGGAAAAGGCGTTGGACCAGTACACCATTTTTATAAATTTTAAAAAATAATTGGAATATGGAGGGATTAGTATGGTAAAAATATTTGACTTAATAGATAAGGTTAAGGATATAAATCCATTAATACTACATTACACAAATAATGTAACTATAACAGATTGTGCAAATGCAACTTTAGCAATAGGTGCAAGTCCACTTATGAGTTTTTCCTATGAAGAAGTTGATGATATAGTAAAAGTCTCTAGTGCTGTTGTAATAAATATAGGAACTATGAATAGTCAAATTTTAGATTTATTTGTTTTAGCAGGAAAGACTGCTAATAAATATAACAAGCCAGTTATACTAGACCCAGTAGGTGTGTTTGCTACTAAAGCTAGAAGTGAATTTACTAATAAGTTACTTAATGAAGTTAAGTTTGATGTTATTAGAGGTAACATATCAGAAATACAATTTTTAGGTGGTTTAGATGTAAATGGAAAGGGTGTAGATTCTTTCGATGATGGAAGTGATTCTACACACATAGTTGAATCTGTTGCGAAAAAACTAGAGTGTGTAGTTGTAGCATCAGGAAAGATAGACTTAATAAGTGATGGTGAAACTACTTATAAAATACAAAATGGTAGCTCAAAATTAAAGTTTATAACTGGTACAGGATGTATGAGTACAAGTTTAATAGGAAGTTTCTTACCATGTGCAGACAATATAATTGACGCAGCTGTTATGGGTACGCTTGCAATGAGTATAAGTGGAGAAATAGCGGATAAAGAAAATCCAGCAATAGGAACATATAAAACTTTGTTATTTGATAATTTATTCTTATTAAATAAAGAAACTTTAGAAACGTATGCAAGAGTTGATATTAAAGGTATAAATTAACTATTATGGGGGAGAAAGAAATGTTAATTACAGATTATTTATTTGAAAATGTAAAGCCTATATGGGATGCATATTTAGAACATGATTTTATAATGGATATGGGAAATGGAAATCTATGCAAGGATAAATTTAAAGATTATTTGATACAAGATTATCTTTATTTAAAAGAGTATGCAAAAGTATATGCTATGGCTTTGGTAAAATGTGAAAATATAGAACAAATGAAGTTTTGCCAAAATAGTATAAATGGTATCTTAGAAGATGAAAGTGCAACGCATATTTGGTATCTAAAAAACTTTGGAGAGAAAATAGAAGAACTTGAAGACTATAAAATAAAAGAAGCTAATGAAAACTATACAAGTTATATGAAATCTATAGCTCTTACAGGTGATTTATTAGATACTATGGTAAGTGTTTTACCATGTGCTTGGAGCTATTATTATATAGGTAAAAAATTAAAAGAAACTTATAAAGAAAATTTAGAAGATAACTTTTATAAAAGCTGGATAGAATCTTATTCCTGTGAAGGTTATGAACAAGTTGCAAGAACTAGTATAGAGTTTGTAAATACATTGAGTGAAAATATTGATGAGAATAAAAAAGAAAAATTAAAAGACATATTTATAAAAGCAAGTATTCATGAAATGAAATTTTGGGATATGGCATATGAGGAGGTTAAATAATGATAAATATAATAATGTTAATTATATGTTTAATCCCTATAGTCTACTATTTATTAAATATAAGAAAATTTAAATTAGATACAAAAACTATGATAGTTATTGCTTTATTTGCTGCTTGTGGTTTAATTTTATCAAAAATAAAATTAATTCAATATCCACAAGGTGGAGGTATTGATTTATTATCATCACTTCCAATTTTAATGATAGGAATATTTTATGGTCCGATTATAGGAATGACTTGTGGATTAATTACAGGAATATTATGTTTAATTGGTTCACCATACATAATTCATCCAGTCCAACTTTTGCTAGACTATATACTACCAAGTATGTTACTTGGTGTTAGTGGATTATTTGATTGTAAGAATAAAAATAAAATCTTTATAGGTTGCTTATTGGCAGTACTTTTAAAAGAAACTTCTCATATACTTTCTGGATGTATTTATTTTGCAGAATATGCATGGGATGGATGGAATCCAATTGCTTATTCAATAGTTTATAATTTATCTGGTGGTGGAACAGAAGGGTTACTTAGTACTATAGTTTTAACTATAATGCCTTTATCTAAAATTAAAAAAATGGCAAATATACAAACTGTCAAAAAAGCTATCTAGGAGAAAATTATGATAAATAAAGATAAATTAAAAAAAGACCTTAAACTATATTTAGTTACAGATTCAAAAATATTAAAAGATAGAGATTTTTATAAATGTATAGAAGACGCCATAAAAAGTGGAGTTACTATGGTACAACTTAGAGAGAAAAATACAGATGGTAAAGAGTTTTTAGAAAAGGCAATAAAACTTAGAGAACTTACTAATAAGTATAATGTTACATTTGTAATTAATGATAGAATAGATATAGCAATGCTTGTAGATGCAGATGGAGTTCATATAGGACAAAGTGATATAGATGCAGTTTCTGCAAGAAAGTTACTTGGAGATAATAAAATTATAGGAGTTTCAGCTAGAAACTTACAAGAAGCTAAGATAGCTAAAGAAAATGGTGCAGATTACTTAGGTATTGGAGCGATGTTTTCAACTTCAACTAAAAGTGATGCAAAGTTAGTTTCTTTTAATACATTAGAAGAAATTATAAAAGAAGTAAATTTACCTTTTGTATTAATTGGAGGTATAACTTTAGATAATGTTAAAAAATTAAAACACTTTAAACCTGATGGATATGCTTTAGTATCAGGTATTTTAGGCACAGATGATATAAGTAAACGAGTTGAGAAATGGTATGAAAGAATTTAAAGGAGCAATATTTGATTTAGATGGAACTATTATAGATTCTATGGATGTTTGGGAAACTATAGATATTAAGTTTTTAGAAAAAAGAAATATTACTATGCCCAATGATTATATAGAAAAAATAAATTCTATGAGTTTTGAAGAAGTGGCTAAATACACAATAGAAAGATTTAATTTAAATGAAAGTGTTGATAGTTTAATAAAAGAATGGAATGACATGGCAATTTATGAATATAGCAATAATATTAAATTAAAGCCTAATGTAAAAGAGTATTTAGTTAAACTTAAAAAACATGATATAAAGATAGGCTTAGCTACATCTTCACCAAAAGAACTTTATGAACCAGTACTTAAAAATAATAAAGTATATGATTATTTTGATACATTCACATCAGTAGATGATGTTAAAAGAGATAAAAACTATCCAGATATATATTTATATACAGCTAAGAAACTAGGTTTATATCCAAATGAGTGTATTATATTTGAAGATATACTAATAGCTATAAATACGGCTAAAGAATCTAACTTTAAGGCAATTGGTGTTTATGATAAATCATCATATAATGATTTAGATAAAATAAAAGTTAAGAGTGATAAGTTTATATATGATTTTAAAGAATTATTATAGATGATCATAGAATGATGTTTAATTCACAATATTAATATAATGCAAATTAAAATAAAGAGTTATATTTATTCTTATAACTCTTTATTTTTTATTATTAAAAATAGATATAATTTAAACATTGTATTAAAATATAGAGTTTTATTATAGTTACATTAATTTTTTTATTATATATATTTAACTTATTATATTACTATTAGATATAGTGGCTATTGTTTATGTAGTAGCTAATGTATGTACATAAGATTTTAATACTTATGGAGTTTGGCTTCGCCACCGCGCTTTACGTTCCAATCTTTTGAGTAAAAACCACTCAAAAGGATTTCCACTACAATCGCTAACTCAAAACCATGTTTATATATTTTGTTGAGTTATAAACTTTGAAGAGATTTTTAAATATAGAGCGTAGAGTAGATATAAGTTAAGGCCTTCGGCCGTGCCCCTCTGACTAATCCCAAAAGCACTCACACTATTCGCTACTAACATACTTCGCAAACATCATATTTCATATCAAGTTTGCTACGTATCTTAGCCGCTCATTTGTGCTCGTAGCTTCTTTGGAATAGCCATTCACTGCCCTAAGCCCAATGCCCAGTTTCTAGGTTTTATTGGGTGCATGAACCTTACTTAATTTATTAAGCCTCCACATTTTCTATAAAATACATATCAATAATTTATAGTGCAAGTCTCCTACTATACATATGAGTCTATTTACCTGGTGTCGGCAATGTATCTTATTGTTTGGTATACCGCATTGGATAAAATCGTTGCTCCGCTATCCAATGCTGGTGTATATATAGCTTTTAAAGCAGATATATTAGCATTTAAAATTATATAGGTTATTAAGAATTTAAAACTTTAAAAGCTCCTAATTAATTAGAAGCTTTTTATGTTTGGTATTTTATTTTATGATTTTTAGTTATTAGAGTAGTAGTATATATTTTCATATTCGTTTTTGGTTATGTTCATTGTCATTTCTAATTTTTTATATAAAGTTTCATAGTCTATGCTATATGATATCTCCCAAGGTAGGGCCTCTATTTGGTCAAAGTAGAATTCATATATGAAGTTTTGTGCAAATTCTATATTGTTACTAGCTTCTATTGTATATATATTATCTAAATAATTTTTTAGTGTATAAGTATCGGTATTTTTTAAATCTACTCCATAGGCATATTCAAGATGCTGTATTAAGTATTTGTTTAAGTTTAATTCTTGTATAGTGTGGCAAAGTTCATTTATTTTTAATGGGTTTGTGTATTCACTTATTTCAAATGGAAGTTCCCAGTCATGTATTGCGAAGTCGCTCTGTACGTTTTGGCTTTGTCTTAGTATTGCATCTTGTATATCATCTTCTTCTGTTGGTAGTTTAATCCATTCTCCTTTTAAGTATCCGCTATTATATGCTTGTAAGTCTGCTATGTATATTTGCATTTTTGTTTCTCCTTTGGTGTTTTATTTTATGTATATAGTTTGTCCTGTTTGCGGGAAAATATGTATGAAAGTATTGGAATAAGTAGGTTTTTGTGTTTGTGGCAATATAGATTTTAATTAAGATAGGTTTTAAAAATTCACGTTTGCGGTAATAGTAGAGGTATGTTTATAAAGAGGTGATTTTATGGAAAATGATGATTTAAAATATAATGGATGTTGTGGGAGTTTTGAAGGGTTATATACTTTTCTTGAGGCAGCTAAGATTTATGGGGTGGGGGATTCTTGTTTTAGAAAGCAAGTTGCAAGGAAAAAGCTTGTTGAGGGGGTTGATGTTAAGAAGATGGGAACTACTTGGATTATTACGGAGCAGGCTTTGGTTAGGAATTTTGGGGTGGAGAAGTTGCTGGATTATAGGAAACAAAATAATATATTAAATAAAGAATAGGAGTTTTAAAATGAATACTAATATGATTATTAATATATCGATAATTGTAGGAGCAATAGCAATTACTATAATTAATGAAAACTTAAAAAAACAAAACCAACAAAGAATGTATGATTCTATAAAAAATAAATTAAATAGCTCAAATGCTTCAATACGAGAAATAAAGCTAGCATATAAGTATGAAACAGGAAAAAGTCCGTTTTATACAAATAAGAAAGATGGAACATCATTAGAATATAGAGTGTTTAAAATGCTATACAAATATAAAGGTAAGGTTTTATCAAGTTTACATACAAATAATAATGGTAAAACAAATGAATCAGATGTTGTATTTGTACATAATACAGGAATATATGTTATTGAATGTAAAGATACAAATGCTATAAATGTAATAGGAGATGAATATAGTAAGGACTGGGATTATATATTTAGTAATAAATATATAGAAAAAAGATATAATCCTTTAAAACAAAATTTAGGACATATAAATTCATTGAAAAAAGTGTTAAATAATAAATACTCCAATGAGTGTTATATTTCAGTTATAGTCATAAATAGTAAAGGTATAAAGGTTAACTATACATCGAATTACACGAATTATTATCAGAATATAGTAACACCTGATAAATTGAAGTTGCATATAGAGTTGTTAATAAATAAAAGAGATAGAATTTTTTCGGATGAAGAAGTTATGGACATATATAAGTATTTACATGAAAACTATGCTAATGCAAGTAGTCAGATAAGGAAAAGTCATATAATCAATGTTCAAAATGAATTCAGGTAAATTGAATTTATAAAAAATGTAATCTATGCAAATAATGTAAATATAATAACTAAGTAAAGGAGCATAGATTATGGCTAAAAAAGGTATAGCAAACTTTTCAAATCAAGTAGCAAAACAATTAATTAAAGAACAAAAACAAAAGATGAAAGAACTTGAAAAGCAGAAAAAAGAACAGTACATAAATAATAGATATGAAGAAGCTTCTATATTAACAAATAATATAGATATTTATATAAATAATTTAAATAATATAATAAATAGCAAATGTAGAGAAATATCAATTGAAGAGTTTATAAAAAAAGATTTGCAGGAATTAAAATTACCAGAAGAGTTATTAGTTCCATATACAAAACCTAGTGAATTAAATATACGAAAATCTAATATAATAGAAAAATTATTTGAAGGACCTAAGCAAAAATATAATTTATATGTAAAAGAAGAAAAGGAAAGATATGAAAAAGAATATAACATATATGAAGAAAATGAAGCTAATCGAAAAAGTAAGATTGAATCTTTGATTAAAGTTCATGAGCTTCAAACAAATGAAATTATAAACACTAAAAAAGAATTATATAAAAATAGGGATGCGTCAATTATAAGTAGTTATAAAGCAGAATTATTAAATCAAATAGAGTATCCAGTTGAATTTAAGAGATGTATAAATACAGGTTATTGTAAAGACTCAAATAAGTTAGTAATAGATTACTTATTACCGGATATACAAATAGTACCAGATAAAACAGGTTATGAATATAAAAAAACAAAAGATGAGATAAAAGCTATTACTATGAGTGTGAAAGATAGAAATAGTATTTATAACCAAGTTGTATTCTCTATAGCTCTTAACAGTATTAGCAATGTATTTAATCAAGATATACATAATAATATAGATACAATTGTGTTCAATGGATATATAAAAGATATAGATTCATCTACAGGACAAGATATAAATCCGTATATAATATCAGTTATGGTAGATAAGAATATCTTTAATAGTATTGATATGAGTAGAATAGATAAATTAAAATGTTTAAAACAAACTATGCAAGGTAGAATAGACATAGGTTCAAATTTATGCTTTAAGGAAATCACTCCTATAGCTAAATGTGATTATTTAAATAAATCAGTTATAAGTAGTGAAAGTATAAATTTATTAGAGGTAGATCCATTTGCACTTGAAAGTTTAGTATGTACATTATTTAGAAATATGGGATATGAAGTAATAGAAACAAAGAAAACTAATGATGGTGGTATAGATTGTGAGTTATATAATAATGATACAATAATGGGAGGAAAGGTTATTGGTCAAGTAAAACGATACAAGAATAATATTGATATACCAAAGCTTAGAGAGTTTGAGTCAGTATTAAGAAATTCTGATGCTATGAAAGGTATATTTATTTCTACAAGTAATTTTAGTTCTCAGTGTGAGAAATTTGCATCTGAAAATAATATATCTCTTATAAATGGTAGTTTATTAGTTGATTATTTTAATAGGTATGGTATAAATTCATATATTTTACATAAGTGATATTAATCGTGGATAGTTAATATATTTTAGCTATCCATATTTTATTTTTACAATAATTAAATAAGTACAAGATAATATAACATATACATATAAAAATATAATATATTATTAAGTTTATTTGTATTATTGGGGGATGGTATTACTTATGAAAGATCCTACTAAGTTGAAATTCAAAGAAAAAGATTATATCGCAAAATGTATAAATAGAGCTCAAATTAAAAATAATAGGCTATTTAAAGAAAATAACTTTGAACTTATGATTGGAAAAGATCGTTTATTATGGGATCATATATATTCTAACTTAAAACATACATTTAGGAATAATAATAAGTTTACTGTTAGCTATATTCAAAATTATTCATGGAGGCAAATTTATTTATATAATAAATTTGAAAAAGAACTATATATTATTATGAATGAAAAAACATTTAGAGGTATTATTAAAGATAATAAGAAGCAACATTTAATTGCAGCACTTGCAAATATTAATAATGGGAATATAGAAAATATTCCTAAAAGGTATAAATTAAATGAAGAACCTAGAAGGAGCATTATAATTACATTTAATTATGATGAAAACTTAAAAAAGGGTAAATACAAAGCTATTAGAATAACGCCTAATTTACTTGAAATTGAAAGTGATGAGTGGAATGGTAAATAGTTTATAATTAATAGATATTGGGGGAGAATATATGTTAGAAATTAATAGTATAGAAGTAAATGACTTGATAGAAAAAGAGCTATTAGATAAATATTATAGTAACATAGAGAGAATTAGAGCTTTGAAAGAAAAAGAAAGAGAGCTTATAAAAGAAATAGAGATAAAGAATTATAAAAATAAGAAAGAAATGAATGAAATAGAAAAAGAAAATAGAAATATTGAACTAATGATAGAAAATATATTACTAGCAACAGATAAGAGTAAAGTTACAGTTTATGATAGTGATATTACTTTAAATAAGAAGTACAAAATTAGTGCAAGACCAAATAAAAAAGATAAATTAATACAATATATAAAGGAATATGACTTACCAATAGCTACATGGTTAAAATACGAATATGATAGAGAAGATCTAATAAGATATTTAAAGAGTAGTGAGTATAATGAAAGTCATCATAGTTTAACAAAAGAAATAGAATCATTTGTAACACTAAAAGAAGAGCGAAGTATAAGTATAAATAAAATTAATGATACTAACATATTATAATAAACTTATATTTTTGAAAATATAAAAAGCATAATTATTTGTATAGATAAAAAAGGGAGAGTATCTTTTGTAAGATATTCCCCATTTTTTATTTGAAAATTTTATATAAGATTATAGTGTGCCAAATTACCTTTTATTTTATTATATAGACTTATTCTCATAGTACCACCATTAAACCAAAATCTAAGTAAAGAGCGAGAAACACCAAGTTTATCTGCGGCTATTTGTGTAGTAAAGTTGTTATCAGAAATCCAAATTTTAAGATTTTCTATAAATATATCATAGTTTAAAATTAAGTTTGTATACCCATCAGAGCATAAATAATTTACATTAAATGTAGATGATAGCAAGTCCAAAATTTCTTTTGAAGGATAGAATCTTTCGAGTTCATATCCGTTGACAACAGAAGGAGTAATTTTACAGATATCTGCTACATCTTTTACAGATAATCCTAATTCTAATCTAGACTTTCTAAGTCTTTGTCCAAAAGTATTTTCTTTAAGTTCTGGAGTAGTTAAATCAGTATAGTTGATATCTACTGAGTCAACATCTTTTAATTCTGAGGATGAATCTATATTTTGTTTAGGTGAATTTATTATATCATTTTCAGAGGTAGCACTTTTATAGATAGTGCATCTACCATCACTACAGAAGTGCGACCCATCAGACAACGAAACTAAATCATCCATCTTAGCACCCATATAAACAATACTAAGATTACCAGAAGCATCATCCCAGACAATAGAATCAACAATAGTAAATAACAACAACCTCTTATCATCTAAACTAGCATCATCAACCTCATAATTAAACTTCTTTAAATTACTAACAATAATATCTAAATTAAGACTAGCACTATTAATATCAACACTACTAGACTCTAACTCACTAACTTTACTCTTTAAAGAATCAATCTCACCATTCAAGCTCTCAATCTGAGAAATGATATACTCAGAAGCAACACTACCAGTATTTTTTGCAAGCTCCATAACTAAATTACCAATAAGCTTTTCTTTCTCAGAAATACTATTTTTAAATAAATCAATTTCAGACCTAACATCACTAAAAACAGTATCAACCTTAGCTTTATTACTATTAAAAGCATTTATAACTGATTCTATATTACAGTTTTTAATTTTATCTATAACTAAGTTTTCAACTAAAGGACCATTAAGGTTTTTACAGTTACAACCTTCAACACCAAGAGATCTTTTAGTACCACATACATAGTAGTATTTTAAATCCTCGTCATTTCTTTTACCTTTATACATAATTCTCATATTAGCGCCACACTTACCGCATTTTAAAAGTCCAGATAAAAGAGCAGTTTTTCCAGTTGATATTCTAGGAATTTTATCTTTATTTTCATTTAATATACTTTGTACTTCAAGCCAAATATCAGGTTCAATAACGCCATGGTGCTTTGCTATAGCTGCTATTGAATTAGATGTATTTTTAGCATAAGTAAGTATTCCACATTGGCCATCTGGCACACCTACAACTTCCATACCAAGACTTCTAAGGTAATCTAATATATCTTCATTAGCTTTTACATATGCTGGATTTCTAAGTATACCAGATAATGAGCTAGGGTCGAATTTACCACCACGAGGACCTTTTATTCCATTATGATAAACATATTTATATAGTTGAGATAATGATCTAAGTTCTAGGTATTTATTAAATATTAATTTTACAATTTCCATTTGCTCATCATTTACTTCAAGTTGATACATACTTCTTTCTTTTAGATTTTCATCTAAGAATGATATTTTTTTACTAGTAAACCCATGAGGTGTTTTACCACCAAGCCATCTACCAGAGCGAGCAAGTTCATACATATTATCTTTTATACGTTCTGCTATTGTTTCTCTTTCAAGTTGTGCAAATACACTTGATATAAACATCATAGCTCTTCCCATTGGAGTAGAGGTGTCAAATTGTTCTTTGATAGATATAAATGATATTTCTAGTTTGTTTAACTTTTCTATTAGGGTAGAGAAGTCAGATACATTTCTTGATATTCTATCTAATCTATAGCAAACAAGGCAATCAAATTTCTTATCTTTAGCATCTTGCATCATTTTTTTAAACTGTGGTCTGTCTATATTACCACCACTAAAACCTTCATCTTCGTATATTAAAAACTCTTTGATACCTATAGACTTTGCATAATCCATGCATAGTTGTATTTGGTTTTCTATAGAGTCTCCTTTTCCAGTAAACTTTGATTTTCTTGAATAAATTGCAGCCTTCATAAGTCAAACCTCCCTAAGGTTTTATATTAAAAATACCCTTAAATATAGTATTTCCAATATGTAAACACATTACTTATATTTCAAAAAGTAAAATCTGTATATAAAAATATATGATGCAAATAGAAAATTAATTTTATTTAATGTATCTAAATTGCATCATATATAAGTTACTTTATTAAAGTCCATGATATCTATAATAATCTTGATAATCTTGGTATGAGCTGTAATCATAATATTCTTGAAAATTTTCACTACATTCATAATCACTATTATCAATATTAAGATTACTAATTTTAAGCTTAAGTAATTCAACTGAAACACACTCTTTTCTAGCTATATCATATATAGACTCTCCAGGATATTTATCTAAGATATCATCTTCTAATAAGAATTCTGCAGCAAAAAGATTTGCCTCATTTTCATATTTAGTTAGAGAAATTGGATCAGTTCTTTTTAACTCAAATGTATCTACATCAGGATGGATTATAGAATGTCCAAGCTCATGAGTGTAAGTTAGCCTTTTTTCAAAAAAACTTAAACCTGTGTTTATATAAATAAATTGAGTCCCCAAAAACTTTTTATAAGCACCTTTAGATACAGATTTTTCATCTAGATAGCATAGTACTATATTTCTTTTCTTAATAATCTCTAGTGGGCTATCATCACCGTAAATTATTTTTAATCGTCTAACTATTTCTTTTATTCTTGCACCTCTAGACAAGATATATCGCCCCTTCTATAATGTATATTTATTTATTTTTGTCCCTTTTTTTCTTTTGTTCTTCTAGAGCTAAAAGCATACCCATTCTCATTGCTTGTAACATACTATCTATAGCTTCTTGAGTAGCTGGTTCACCGTCAAACATTACAGTACCAGTTGTGAATTTTTCTTTAGCTGCTTCATATATTGCTTCAAATTCTTCATCTGATTTATCAGCTAAAGAGTTATTTTGAATTTCCATTTCGTCAGTTAAACCTAATAGGTAATCTGTAGATACTTTTAGTGCATCTGCTATTTGAACAAGAGCTTGAGCTTTAGGTTCTCTTATATCATTTTCATATCTAGATAAACTACCTTCTGGAATATTAGCCTTTAATGCTAATTCTTTTTGGTTCATGTTCATGTAACGCCTAGCTTTAGATATTCTATATCCTATAGTTTCCAATATAAACCCCTCCTTTGATTTATATTTATTGTGTAACACAGATAAAATCACTTGTAATAATGGTAAATTTCTATGTGTAAAAATATTTTTAAAAAATTTATTTTGTAATAATTTGGTAATAAAATAGTAACATAATATTACAGAAAAGTAAATAAAATTATAAAAAGTGTAATTAAAAATACTAAAATCTTACACTTATTTAAAAATAATTGTAAAAAGTGCAATTGACAATGGTAAAAAATAGTAATATTATGTAATTGTAAAAACGGTAAGAAAAATAAGAATAGCATAAATAAAATAAGTATAAGGGGGAAGGAAATGGAACTTAGGGAACTTAAAGCAAAAAGAATTTTAAATGGATTAACACAAGAGCAACTTGCTAAAAAAATAGGCATAAATACCAAAAGTTACAATATGAAGGAAAACGGTAAAATTAGGTTTTCATTAGACGAAGCTGCTAAGGTAAGTGAGGTTTTAAAGCTTAGCCTAAATGAAGTTAATAATATTTTTTTACAAATAAAGTTACCAAAGGGTAATAAATTTAGGAGGTAGGTATTATGGCTTTATTAAAGAGATTTGAAAATGCTGAGTTTGGTCAATTAAGTGTAATTGTAAAAGACGGCAAAGAATATATGGATGGAATACATGTAGCAACTATGTTAGGGTACTTAAACCCAAGGGATGCAATAGTTAGACACTGTACAGAGGCCGGTGTCGTATTTCACGACACAGGGGTAGTAACTGGTAAAAAAGCTGATGGTAGTGATTCTATACAATATTTCAAAAGAAAATATATAAATGAGGGTAATGTATATAGACTAATTATGAAATCAAAGTTACCAAGTGCTCAAAGGTTTGAAAAATGGGTTATGGAAGAAGTTCTACCTAATATACGAAAACATGGTGCATACATGAATGAGGATGTAATAAATCAAACTTTAGAAAATCCAGATTTCTTAATTGAGTTGGCAATGAAGTTAAAAGAAGAAAAGGAAAGAAAGAGATTAGCTGAAGAAAAAGCTAAAATGCTAGAAAATACAATAGCTATGGATAAACCATACACAGATTTTGGTAAAAGTTTGGCAACTTGTGAAGATGCAATAACTATAGGGCAATTTGCTAAGATTCTAAGCAATAATGACATAGAGGTAGGTAGAAATAGATTATTTAGTTGGTTTAGAGATAATGGATACCTTATAAAAAGTGGAAAGGATAAAAATATCCCTAAACAAAGTTATATTAAGCAAGGTCTGTTTACAGTTGAAGAAAGAGTAGTTAGAACACTTGAGGGAGAAGTAATTTCAACTACGACTTTAATTACTGGTAAGGGGCAATTATACTTCATGGATAAGTTCAGCTTTTAATAAAAGTTGTATCAATACAAGCCCTTAATTTCATAAATTAGTATAACAACTTTATATAGGGGGCTTATTATGGAGATTAAAGTTATTGAGGTTTTTCCTACAGATACAGAAAAGCTTAATAATATAGAGATGGCTAAAGCTAAATGGTTTATTAATATTTTAAGGAAGAAGTATCCAGAGGAAGTTTTGGAAGAAGCATTTAAAAAGTTAGAATCAAACTTAAAGAGTAGTGAAGCAAAGGCTTAGTATTTTGAATAATAAATATTACAAATGAGATAGGGGAGAAACAAATGAGAAAATACTTAGATGCATGCATAGTTTATGAAACTAAAGATATGAGCAAAGAACAGTGGTTAGAAGCTAGAAAATGTGGAATTGGTGGAAGTGATGCAGCAAGTGTACTTGGACTTAATCCATATAAAAGTTCAGTAAGTGTATATATTGAGAAGGTTGATTATATACATGGAGTTAGTATGTCAGAGAAAAATATTAATGGATGCAAAAAAGACAGTTCTAATGAAGAAGTAAATTATAGGATGGAGTTAGGGAATAAGTTAGAGGATTTTGTTGCTAATGAATTTAGTTTAAAAACAGGTCTAAAAGTTAGAAATGTAAATGGAATTCTTAAAAATGATAAGTATCCTTTTGCAATAGCAAATATTGATAGAGCAGTTGTAGGAGAAAAAGCTTTTTTAGAATGTAAGGTTACAAATAGTTATTCAAAAAAGGTGTGGCAAATGGGAGTGCCAATACATTATCAGATACAAGTAAATCATTATATGGCAGTAACAGGAGCAACTCATTGTTATGTTGCAGCTCTTATTGGAAATGAAGAACTTATAATTCATAGGATAGATAGAGATGAAGAAATTATAGATGAAATAATGAAGCTTGAAGCTATGTTTTGGGACAAGTGTATATTAGGTGGAGAAATACCTGCTCCAGATGGAAGTCTTGATTATTCTATTGTTTTACAAGGATTATATAAAGATAGCAAGGATGAAGAATTGATTTTATTTGAGCAGGAAAAGTTGTTAGATAGATATGATGAAATAACAGCGATTTATAAAGAAATTGAAGTTGAGAGAAAAAAGATTGAGCAGTATATACAGGTTCAGATGAAGGAATATGAAGTTGGCTTTATTGGTGATAGAAGGATTACTTGGAAAAAACAAAGTAGAAATACTATAGATACTAAAAAGTTAAAGAAAGAATATCCAGAGATAGCAGCAGAGTGTATGAAAACTACTACCTCTAGAGTATTTAGAATGAATTAAACGGGGGGAATATAATGACGAATTTAAAGAAAGCTCTACAAGTTAATGAAGCTAAGGGAAAAGGTGTAACTGTAAGTCCAAGTTATGCTATGAAACAATTAATGATAAAGATGAAAAATGAAATACAAGTAGCTCTTCCAAGTCAACTAGCTAGTGAAAGATTTCAAAGAGTAGCACTTACTGCTTTTAACTCAAATCCAAAACTTCAAACTTGTGATCCAATGACTTTTATAGCTGCTATGATGCAAAGTGCTCAACTTGGACTTGAACCAAACACACCACTTGGACAAGCATATTTAATACCATATAAAGTTAAAGGAATGGATAAAGTACAGTTTCAAATAGGATATAAAGGACTTCTAGAGCTTGCACATAGAAGTGGTAAGATAAAGACTTTATATGCTCATGAAGTTAGAAAAAATGATGAGTTTGATATAGATTACGGACTAGAACAAAAGCTTACACACAAGCCATTACTTACGGGAGATAGAGGTGATGTTATAGGATATTATGCAGTTTATCATTTAGAGCCAAGTGGATATAGCTTTGTATTTATGACTAAAGATGAAGTAATGGAACATGGAAAGAAGTATTCTAAGAATTTTGAGGGTGGAATATGGGAGAAAGAATTTGACTCTATGGCAAAGAAAACTGTTATAAAGAAGTTGCTTAAGTATGCACCTTTAAGTATTGAAATGCAAAAGGCAGTTGCTTTTGATGAAAGTGTAAAAAGTAGTATTGATAGTGATATGTTGTTAGTTGATTCTTTAGATGAAAGTATAGAAGTTGATTGAGTAGCCTTAAATTAAGGACGATTAAATATTATATAAGGCTATTTAAAAATTTAAGTAGTCTTATATAAGGATTTACTGTGGCTAACATACTTTATATAACAAATAAATTAAAAATTAAATAAAGAGCTAAAATAGGGGGATTTTTATATGGCATTATTTAGACATGTAAGAACTGAGTTTTGGAGAGATGCCAAGGTATTAGAGGAGATGACACCAGAGGACAAACTATTTTTCTTATATATATTAACTAATGGAAATACTACGCAAATAGGTATATATAAAATACCTAAAAAGCAAATAGCTTTTGAATTGGGTTATTCTGTAGAAAGTATAAATACACTTATAGATAGATTTGAAAATCACTATAAAATTATAAGATATAATCCAGAAACACGTGAATTGGCTATAAAGATGTGGGGAAAATACAATTTAGTTAAAGGTGGAAAGCCAATAATAGACTGTGTTAAAAAAGAAGTTAAAGAAGTAAAGGATAAAAGCTTATTAGCTTATGTAGCACAATATATACATAAGGAAGAAATAAAAAAGGAGTTTGAAAAGCTTATTGACGATACGTACCACGATTCGTTGGATAGTGTATCTACGATAGGTGGGCAAAAAGAAAAAGAAAATAAAAAAGAAAAAGAAAATGAATACGAAATGATATATTCACCTGTAGGTAAGTTTAAAAAATTATATGAAGAAAATGTAGGGCTTGTAAATGGAATAGTGGCTCAGTGGCTAATAGAGCTTAGTGAAGATATAGATTATGATTTATTTAAAAGAGCTATAGAAATTGCTACAGATAGAGGAAAATGTAATAAGGGATATATAAATGGAATCATTAAGCAATGGTATGATAATAACATTAGAAGTTATAGGGATTTATTAGCTCATGAAAAAAGTATAACAAATAGGAGAGAGAATAATGGAACGTATAGCAACAAGCATAGAAAAGATGAATATACCTTATGGGATGAAGGAGAGGATGAGAGTCTTTATAGAAAGCCAACACCTGAACAACTTGAAGAGGCAAGAAAATCCTTTGAAGAACTTAGAAGTAGAAAGTGAATATAGATGTGCTAAGTGTAGGGATATGACTTTTATAATAGAAGATGGTGTGGCTAATGTTTGTGAGTGCAAAGCTTTAAGAGATGCTGAGGATATTTTAAGAAAAAGTGGTATTAGTGAGGAGTTTAGAAATAAAAGATTTAAAAACTTTAATTACAGTAAGGATGAGCAAATTTTTAAAGCATATAAAAGCGCTACTGAATATGTAAAGAATTTTAGAGATAAAGAAAAATGTAGAAATAATTCTATTATGTTAACTGGACAGGTGGGCTCAGGCAAGACCCATCTTTGTCTGGCTATCGCTAATGAATTGATGTATGATGGAGTAAGCGTTATTTATATGGGATATAGAGAGGTTATTACAAGAATTAAGCAGAACATGATGGATGAGGTTTATTACAATAAGGTTATTAGTAGGTATAAAAATTGTAGGGTGCTCATGATAGATGATTTATTCAAGGGGAGTATTACTTCTAGTGATATAAATATAGTTTTTGAGTTGTTAAATTTTAGGTATTTTAATAATTTGCCTGTTATTGTGAGTTCTGAGTTATGTGTTAGTAAGCTTATGGAACTTGATGAGGCTATTGGCAGTAGACTTATAGAGATGTGTAGAGGTAATTTAGTTGAAATAAGAGGTAGTAAGCTTAATTATAGGATGTATAGATAGTTTGTATCATATGTTAAGTATAATAGAGGTTAATAAACTTTGTATAGTAATATAAAAATAGAGTTGCGGTATGTATGGTTTATAAATACTTCAATTCTATTTTTATTATTAAATAGATAAGTTGTATTATACAAATTTAATAAAATTATAGTATGTAATAACGGTATTACAAAGTATTAAAACAAATACTAAAATAATACATTTTTAATAAAATTATATGTAATAAATGTATATAAATGTTAAAATATAATAGACATCATATTTTATAGGGGGAGATTTTAGGTTGGACTCTGTAGTAATTTTTATAGTAGTAATATTATTTGCAGCATGGATAACATATTATATTTTAAAACATTTAA
>ERZ841116.562-NODE-562-length-26869-cov-3.735996_pt1 | contig 26869 bp, 22 predicted proteins | sample MGYA00519875_ERZ841116 | MGnify/ENA primary metagenome ERZ841116 (study PRJEB31850, sample SAMEA3708889) | human gut metagenome | biome: human gut; feature: human-associated habitat; material: faeces | place: China | collected 2014 ... | reverse complement strand
CTTGCATGTGTTAGGCACGCCGCCAGCGTTCGTCCTGAGCCAGGATCAAACTCTCTAAAATTTGTATCTCAACAGCCTTTCGACTGTTCAAATCAATTTCAGAGCTTTAATCGCTCATTGACGAATATGTCACTGACTATATCCGTTATTCCTGATGCTTTTTAGTGTACATCTCACTGTAATTCTTTGAGCTTTCCTCAAAGTCATTACGGGTTTCTTTACTATTATCTCGTTGTTCAATTTTCAAGGTCCTATGTTCACTTTGCACAAGAAAAACTTGATTCTCTCTTTTGTTTTAAGAGGATTTGTTGTTTTCCTTCGCGGAACATTCTCTATTATATACTTTTTTCAAGAAAAGTCAACCCCTTTTTTCAAAAAAATTCAATTTTTTCGGAAAAAGTTTTAGCCTTGTGGTTTTGCCAACAAATTTCTTTGTTTTATCACAACATATTGTGGTTGTCTAAAATACACCTTTTTACAATTTTCAAAATCCTATTGTATTTTCCCTTTCTATAATATAAAATAGAAATACAAATTAATTTTTCGGAGGAAAATTTATGATTAATTCCATTCCCTATTATCCGTATCAACAGAATGTGCAGATATTGAAAGGATTCTTTTCAAAACCGCTTACATTAATATGTGCAATAGTCTCCGGCCTTACATGTATTTTCGGAATGTTTAGCATTAATACAAGAGCAGGTTCTACGAACATATCTTTCTCGAGTGGCACGGGCGGTTCAATTTCAATTCTTTTATGTATTGCTCTTATCCTGCTTTATGCAAAGTGCCGTTCAAATGATCCAATGCCGTTTGGCGCAACGGTTACTCTCATCAAGATATATTCTATCATTGAAATAGTAATCGGCGGACTTGCATTGCTCGCCTTTACCGGAATAACTTTTCTTTTTGCATTAGTTTTGCAGGGACAGGAAGTATTCGGATACATTCTTATCCTCTGCATCTTTGCTATTCCTCTTGCACTTGTAACACTCATACACGGTATCGGATTGCTTTTATGGTCTGATTCAATTAAGAAGGGTGCAACATCGGTTTATCTCAAAAGCAGAGGTTCAATACTTCTTGCCGTGTCTTCTATTCTCTCTATTATAGTAAGCGTTGCATCCGCAATTGCTTCATTCATCTTTATTAAGGAATACGGTCCGGAAATTTCAGCGTATCTGCATCATTTGGCTGAGGAGAATCCGAACTTTAATTTTAGCGGTCTATTTGATTCGTCAGATCCCATGAATTCGTTGTTTATTTCCGCTGCGGGGGTTGTAACGGTATTAAATACAGTACTGTCTGCTGTATTTTACGCTTTGCTTGCAGCACTTGCTATTTCTTTTCACACATATATAAAGAAATACACAAACGGAATTAACTTCGGTTCAGGTCAGTCTCCTGAATATGACGCTCAGCAAAACGCTGTTCCCGTACCTCCTGTTACTCCTGTAACAAGTGAAGTGCAGACAGAAGGTATTCAGCCGCCTGTTCAGCAACCGATTGATTTTCAGCCCAAAAGCGTTGATTTTGGCTCAATGAGTGCAACTTCCGACAACAAACAGATTAACACTCAGTTTGAAAATCCTTACATGCAAGCTGTCGCAGACGATATGAGTGATAAATCAAATACGGTTGTTTGCCCGAACTGTCATGCACAATGCAATAACGATATGAAGTTCTGCGGAAACTGCGGTACAAAACTCAAATAAAAAACACTATACATATATATAGAAAAAAGCGGAGATTGAAGTTGAATCAATCTCCGCTTTATTGCGTCACAATTATTTACATATATATGTATATGTTACTTTTTAAAAGCCTTGAAATCTTTGATAACCTGCTCACGATGCTTATAGTTATCACTATTCTTGTCGGGATTCGTCTTATCAATAGCAGTGTCTGTATAAATCATAAGATAGTTGCCGTTATCCGAAAGATAGGCTGTTACATCGGGAAGTCCGTAGATGCTGAATGTGCCGTTGTCCTTAACAGACTTTACAATCTCATCGGCTGTGCTGTTCGTTTTCTTTGTATCATAAGAGTAAAGCTCAATGATAATATTTGAACCTGCATACTTTGCAGCAAACTTTTTACCTTCTTTGGCGCCGATAGCGGACGCATCCATTTTAATGCTGCCGTCTTTACTTCCAAGGTATTCCTTAGCTACAAAATAATCAACAAGTCCGTCAAGGTCATTGCCGTATTTATCATCCTCAACCGAAGATGTTGTAGGCTGAGTGCTGTCCTCGCTTGTCTGTGAAGAACTGTTACCGTCCTTATAAAGTGCATCATTATAGCTGCAACCAACTGCAGTAACCGCAAGAATGCCTGCACATAAAATCGCTGTAAGAATTCTCTTCATAATATTTTTCCTTTCGGTTCATTCTTTCGTTCTGTCATAAGCACAGTATATTATACCGCATATTTTCCGATAAATCAATATAAATTTCAAAAACAATAGGCAGATGCCGAAGCGTCTGCCCTGATTATATCATACTATTCATTATGAATTGAGTGCGAGGCACTCGCTCACATAGTCAAGATTGTGAAAAGTCAAGCTCGGGAATTCATAGTTTAGATTATATCAAACTATCTACACGAACTAAAATTAACACGAGCTAAAATTAACCTACTATATATACATTTACATTTCGTCTGCCAAAGCTTACGCATTCATCATATGTGTTGTAGAAACAGTCAACAATTGCAGTTCCCGACATGAGCGCACCGCCTGTGTCAACGGCTGTTGCGTAGCCGTAAACAAAACTGCCGTCTGTTGATGCAATGTAAAGCTTTGAACCATACGGAATGATGTTCGGGTTGACTGCCACACCGCCGTGATAAGCAGTTACGCCTGTTGCCGTAAGTGAACCTGCGGGTGCTGTGTACGCTGTACCTGAACCTGTAACAACCGATGAATAGGCAACGGTGTTGCCGTTCATATCCGTAAATGTGCCGACAGGATTGCTGACATTTGAACCCTTTGTACCCATAAGTACAACCTTGTCAACAGGCTCTTTTGTAATTTTGGTGTCCACTGTTTTTGAAGATACCTTTTTGCCGTCAACATACTTGCACTTCTTTGTTACAAGAGCTTCGCCCTGTTTGCCCTCAGTCTGAACCTTTGTTTCGCCAAGGTCAACATCTTTTGAATTTTTCTTAACGGTTTCAAAATCGACCGACTGAGTTTCAGTTTCGTTCCTATAGGTCACACGCTTGATTGTGATGCTGTCTGCGTTCTCAATGTTGCTGTCCTTGTCAACGCTGAGAATATCGTCATCGGAAAGCTTGTAGCCAAGCTGATTGAGGACATCGCAAACATTGCCGTTCGGAACATAAACAATGTCGGTTTTGCCGTCAGCCGTAATTGAAAGCTTTTTGCCATTGTAAACCTTAACAACGAGATTATCCGAAACCGGAGTTGAAAGCGACGGCTCAACAACCTCGTTATATGCGGGAGTGATGCCTGTTCTTTCAAGCACATCGGCAACCGTACCTTTTGCGAGGCTGACTGTCTGAACATCGCCGTTATAGTCAACGCTGATTTCAACAGCCTTAATCATGCCGTGTGTAAATCCATTTTTGTCAAGTCCTGCATAAACGATATCGCCGTTTGCAAGCTCAACACCGTCTGATGTTACAGCCTGTTCCGTTCCTGCGCTGTAGTTCACGGCAGCAGCTACCGTGTAAATCGAACCTGTAATAATTGCAGCTGCAAGTGCAAAAGTCGTTACGGAACGCAGGGGACGAAAGTTCTCTTTCTTTTTCTGCATAATAAATTTCTCCTGACTTGCAATTTTCTCAGGGTTGATTTTGCATGGAAAATTGCATATTTAATTCATAAACCTTCACTAAAGAGCCGTCTTGCTCTTTACAGGCACACATTATAGGACTGTGTTTTGTGAATGTCAAACCAATCAAAAGTAAATTTTTTGTGCAATTTCACAAGACTTTCGCCTTTATTTTCTATTTTTGCAATATAATCTTGTTTCTTATCAGGAATTATCCTGCAAATTTATATGCAATTTGCAAGAAATTCACTTTTACCGTTTCGTTACCGATTTGTTACTGTTTTGTAACCACTTTCCCGTAGAGAATTTTATCGCTTTAAACAGCCGTTTTTAATGCTTTTTTAGCAACAAAAACGAGGTCAAATCGACCTCGTTTTCTGCTGTATTTATTCATCTTTTTTCTTTGTAATTGTTTTTTGTGATTTCTGTTCTATTTCTTTAATACTACTCTTTGGAGTGGGCAAATCTTCCGGCATAGTACCGCCAAGTTCCTTTATTGTTTCACGGACTTTTTTGCCAACATAATAATGGGTTTGATTAGCCTCCTGCTTGCCCTTTATATTATCTCTTCTAAGTTTTTCTTCAGTTTGAGTTGCTCGGAATAAATTAGCAGCTAATTCAGTGCTACCCATATAATCCAAAATTTTCTGACTTTTCTTTAAGCCCTTTTTATTATGTATTTCTTTCGCTCCAAGTCCACCGTAAAGCCCTTTATATCCATAATTTTGAAATATAGCATAATCCCTTTGTTCTACAACACCCGCATCATGCGCTGCATCTGCCAACATAGAATTATGTCTTTTTAATTCATTTCTGATTGCTAATCTTTTTGCATCTTCAGATAAGGAATCAAAATTTTCAGAAAGTTCTTGTTCTCTTGTTTTTACAGCAAAATAAGTTTGTCCAAAGGATATAATTTCCTTTTGAGGATCACCGTTCATAACGATTAGATAGCAAGCGTAACGAGATAATTTTATATCTTTTACTTTTCTATTTGCACCATTGCCTATCTTTCTTACAACTTCGCATTCTTCAAAATGTTCGTCTATATCATAACCGCTGTTTTCACATGATACAGCCGCTCTTTGAACAGCTTCATAAAAATTTCGCCATTGCGAATATTCAAGCACTTCCTGAAGTTCTCTCGCATACCAAAATTCTTGACCATATTCATTAATCTGTTTGATGTTCTCAAATATTCGGTCGCTATACTTTTCAATACTAGTCATGACTATCCTCTTTTGTGTAAGGTGTACAAAATTTTCGTTTTTTTGCAACATTTTGCTGGCATCAGCAAAATGTTATTATTCAAATTACTAATCTTAAATCAGCTATTATTATATAATAATTATAATGTAACTCACATTAAAAATCAACACTAAAGTTTTATAATGTTGTTTCATTTGCATACTTTTTGCGGTACTCCGTAGGGGTGATTCCTTTCAGTTTTCTGAAAACCTTTGAAAAGTATAACTGATCTGAAAAGCCTACCGAGAGGGCGACATCCTTAATCTGAACATCCGTGTTGTTAAGCATTGTGCAGGCTCTGCCGATTCGGCAGTTGTTGATGTACTCGATAACCGAAAATCCCGTTTCTTCCTTAAAAAGTCTGTAAAGGTAAGTGCGGTCAATCTGAACTTTGTCGGCTACGCTTTTAACTGTACATGAAACATCACGAAAGTTTCTTTCTATATAATCTCTCGCCTGCATAATGTAGTCGGTTTCGGTTGATTTCCGACTCGGATAATACTGAATATAGTATGACAGCAGAATAAGCACCTTGCCGTTGGTGCGACAGGCGGCATAAACCGTGTCGCTGTTGTCATCACAGACATCAAAATATTGAAAAAGACTTTCAACGGGAATTTCGGGGGCAACAGGACGGCTTTTTGAAAAATTGGTTCGGCTTATCATTACGGCAATTTCAAACCCCGTGAGTTCAACCCATTTGTATTCAAACATAATATTCGGATAGATCTTGACGCTTATGCTTGAATACGGAAAAAGCATAACCGAATTACCCCTTTTCACGGGATATTCGATGCCATCTATAATAAAAATTCCCTTACCTGCCGTAACAAGAAACAGACCGTAGGTTTCACGCATTGCGGGTTTGATTTCAAAATCAATATCAGGAATCCTCACACCGCACGAAACACAAACATTTGACAGTACTCTGTAATTACTATTTTGTTCCATATAATCGCCTCAAATACAACATTTGTCCATAATATCATAACATATCTATATAGATTTTCGTGCTTTTTCACGCTATAATTATGTTATTATACAATAATTTTGCATTTTTGACAATAGGTGATTCGGAGTGAAACATTTTGAACTATAAATACGAAATAATAAATTATGACCAAAACACACCTGCAAAGGTTATGTATCTTAACCTTTCGTCAGAAACACACAAGACTGAACTTCATTGGCACAGAGAGCCTGAGCTTGTCTATGTGATTGAAGGTCAGGCAGAATGTCCGAGAAACGGCGAAACAACGCTTGTAAACGAGGGGGATTTTATTCTTTTCAACAGTGAAGATGTTCACCTTGTTCGGCCTGTTGTCGGAACAAGCGTCCGCCTTGTGTGCATTCAGCTTTCGTTTGAATATATGCGAATGTTCTGCAAGTCAATTGACAGCGTTGTTTTTGACCTTTCTGTTTCACCTCAAACGAAACAGAAGCTTATTGAAGTTCTTCAGGAAATTGCCGAAACAAATCCCAATGACGAGTACAGCACACTTCTTCAAATTGCTCATGTCAATAAGATTTACTATCTGCTCTTAAAAAATTGCACCTGCTTTAAGAGAGCGACCAACAATCCGATTATTCCGCGCAGAGATTTTTCATATGCAAAAACAGCAATTGCATATATTAATGAAAACTACAAGCGTGAAATTCCTCTTAACGAGATTTCATCGGTTGTAAATCTTTCTCCGTCTTATTTTTCAAAGTACTTCAAAAGCATCACCCGTGTGAGCTTTTCGGAGTATCTTGCAAACCTCCGACTTGAAAATGCAATCAACGATATGCTTGATAAGAACTCGACGGTTTCTGCCGCTGCACTTGAAAACGGCTTTGCAAATGTAAAGTCATTCATCACACAGTGCAAAAAGGTCTACGGTCTTACACCGGCGCAGTATAAAAAGAAACTTCTCAACAGATAAAATTTTAAAGGCTCAGAACTTTGTAAAGGTTCTGAGCCTTTTTGCATACGGCATACAGCCGTTTCTTATTGATAAAGTTTATCCTTGAAAAATTTCGCCGCCATATCCCACAGCTTTTCCTGTGCAAAAAATATGTCGGCGTGTTCCGCTCCGTTAATTGCAACCAATGTGACATCGCAACCGTTTTTCTCAAGCAAATCGTGCAATTCGGCACTCTGCGAAAAAGGAACGGTGGAATCGTCTGTTCCGTGAAAAATCATAAACGGCGGTGCTGACGGGGTTACATACGAAACGGGACAACACTCCATTGCCTTTTCCTTATTGAGCGCAACATTCATTCCGAGCATGAGTGACTCCATACTCGCCGCCGAAGTCAACGGCGATTCATACGGAAATGTTGAAACATCTGTCGGCGGATAAAAGGCACAGCAAGCCTGCACCTCGCTTGAACAGTCAAGATAATTTCCTACATCAAGAGACTTATCGTTATCTAAAGCACACATGGCAGCAAGATAGCCTCCTGCGGATTCGCCCGCAACACCGATTTTGTTTTCATCTATATTATAACGGTCTGCGTGAGCCTTGATGTAGCGAATAGCTGCTTTTACATCCTCCAACGGCATCGGATATGCCCCTTCATTGCTTGTGCGATATTCAACACTTGCAACCGCAAAGCCCTCGAGTGCCAACTTTGCAAGATAAGCAAAATGGGCAGATTTATCCAGTCTTATCCAACCGCCACCGCAAAACCACACAATACACGGGTATTTTTTGTTTTTTAATTTTGGATAAATCAAGTCGAGTTTCAAGTCCCTTGTGGTGTGTCCGAACCATGCGTCGACCTGTGCATAGGTTATGTCGGATACGGTAAAATATCTCGGTTTTTCAATTTTAAGATTCATTTCAAACTTCATAATATTATCCCTTATCAGTTGTATTTGCGGAGCAAGCCTATATTATACGACTCAATCTCCGAAAGGTCGCTTTCGCTGAAATTGTAGTTTTTGTGATACCAGCTTTGGCTCTCATAGTATTTCTGAATTGATTTTGTTTTGAAAACATATCCGTGACGGGCATAGATTTCATTGATTGCATCCTGTGCAACATCTCCGCCGAGTCCCGTAACTTCATCTACAGTAAGTTTTCTTTGTGACGAATGCGGAAATATAAAACCGTTGTTACGGTTTTCGTCTGATTTTGACGAAGAACTGTTTGAACCTTCATGCCTCTTAGCATCATCACTCTTTGTCGGCTCTGTTGATTTTGTGTAACTTTCGGTAGGATTCATATTGTTGCCCTTTACGGTAACGGTACAGGTTGCCTTTTTGCCGTTTGCGGATTCGCAAGTGATTGTTACAACGCCTTCGCTTTCACCAAGAACCATGCCGTTGCCGTCAACACTTGCGACCTTCGGATCCGATGACGACCACACAAGGTTGTCGGACGGAGCGTCAACAGGCTTTACCTTTGCCTCAAGCTGAATTTTACTTCCCTGTTTTACGGAAGTTGAGCTCTCGCTCAGAGTCACGCTTTCAATCTCTTTGTCAAGAACGGTCACATTGCAAAGTTTTTTAAGTCCGTTTTCGCTCTCTGCCGTCACAACGGCTGTTCCCTTTGATTTGCCTGTGATTGTTCCGTCATCAACGCTCACAATTTTATTGTCCGAAGATGACCAGCTTATTTTTCCCGCATCTGCACCCTCGGGTTCAATTGTTACCGAAATATGCTTAGTATCGCCCACACGAAATTCAATTTCTTCATAGCTCAATTTCATGCTCTTGGCTTGTTGTACAAAGCATGAGCAAATCACAAACGGCACAAGCATAATCATCGCCAAAACGGGTATTAATTTTTTCACAAATACTCCCCCTGTCCTTAATATATGTAAAATCCTTATTCTTATCTGTATTCTAATCTTATTCTAACCTATTTATATACTTTTGTAAACCACAGCCGATCAACTTTCATTCACAAGCTTTTCAAGACTTTCTCTGCTCTTTATAAGTATTCTTCGGTACTCGGTAGAAATGCATCCCGATTTTGCAAATCTGCTCAGAGTTTTGCTGACCGTTACCCTCGATACGCCCACCGTGTTGGCAATTTCTTCATGCGTAATTGCAACAATGCCGTCATGTTCGCTTTCAAGCAAGAGCCCTGCAATACGGGCGTCTGCCTGCATAAAGGTCATTGAGTCAAGCTGTGATGACAAAAGTCTTATTCTGTTGGCAAGAATTTCAAGCAATTCAAACGCAAGCGTAGGGTGCTGTGCGATAATGTCGGTCAATCGCTTTTTGTCAATCATTATAACTTCGGTATTTATAAGTGCCTTGGCGGAACTGACTCTCGGCTTTTTGTCAAAAAAAGCACCCTCACCGATAATCTCGCCGTGTCTTGCCGTGTTGAGAGTTTTCTCGTTGCCGTCAACGGAATTCATATACACCTTTACACTGCCCTTTTTGATGTAGCAAAAGCTTTGCGCCGTGTCACCCTGAAGATAGATTATCTCGTCTTTTGCGTATTTTCTGACGCTCCCCGACTGTTCAATCAGCGACTGCATATTCTCATGAACAGAGCTGTTTGCGTGTCTGCAGGCATTAATCGTGTGTTCCATAATTCACCGCCCTAATAATTCGATTTATTTCCTTAATTGTAACATAGTTTACAATCTTTTTGCAAGGTGTATGCAATAATTATCTTATAAGAAAAGGAGTGATTTATTATGGGTATGACTATGTCGCAGAAGATTCTTGCGGCTCACGCAGGACTCAGCGAAGTCAAGGCAGGTCAGCTTATTGAGGCAAAGCTCGATATGGTTCTCGGTAACGATGTAACATCTCCCGTAGCCATTAATGTATTCGAGGAAAACGGCGCTACCTCAGTATTTGACAACACAAAAATCGCAATGATTATGGACCACTTTACACCTAATAAAGATATCAAGGCAGCAACACAGGTTAAACAGGTTCGTACATTTGCAGACAAATATGATATCAAAAACTACAGAGATGTAGGTCAGATGGGTATTGAACACGCACTTCTCCCCGAACAGGGTCTTGTAGGACCGGGCTGTCTTTGCATCGGTGCTGACTCACACACCTGTACATACGGCGCACTCGGCGCATTCTCAACAGGCGTCGGCTCAACAGATATGGCGGCAGGTATGATCAGCGGTAAAGCTTGGTTCAAAGTTCCGTCAGCTATCAAATTCAACATCGTAGGCAAGCCACAGGGTTTTGTAAGCGGTAAGGATGTTATTCTCCACATCATCGGCAAAATCGGCGTTGACGGCGCACTTTACAAGTCAATGGAATTCACAGGCGAAGGTCTTAAATACCTCAACATTGATGACAGACTTTGCATTGCAAACATGGCAATTGAGGCTGGCGCAAAGAACGGTATCTTCCCTGTTGACGACATCACCCGTGAATACTGCAACGGCAGATATCAGGGTACTCCTGTCGAATACACGGCAGACGAGGACGCTGTCTATGATGAGGAGTACACAATCGACCTTTCAACTCTCCGTCCGACAGTTGCATTCCCGCATCTTCCCGAAAATACAAGAACAGTTGATGAAATCGGCGAAAAAGAAGTTAAGATTGACCAGTGCGTAATCGGTTCATGCACAAACGGCAGAATTTCAGACCTGCGTGCCGCCGCAAATATTCTCAAGGGCAAGAAGATTGCAAAGAATGTTCGTTGCATCATCTTCCCCGGCACACAGCAGATTTGGCTTGACGCTATGCACGAAGGTCTTTTTGATATTTTCATTGAGGCAGGCGCAGTTGTTTCAACACCGACCTGCGGTCCGTGTCTTGGCGGTCATATGGGTATTCTTGCCGCAGGCGAAAGAGCAATCTCAACAACTAACCGTAACTTTGTCGGCAGAATGGGTCATGTTGACAGCGAAGTTTATCTTGCAAGTCCGGCTGTTGCCGCCGCAAGTGCTGTCGCAGGCTACATCATTGACCCCGAAAAGGTATAAGAAAGGCAGGTAACAAACAATGAACGCAAAAGGTACTGTACACAAGTTCGGCGACAATGTGGATACCGATGTAATTATCCCTGCTCGCTACCTTAACACCGCATCTCACGAGGAGCTTGCGGCTCACTGCATGGAGGACATTGACGCAGATTTCGTAAACAAGGTTAAAGAGGGCGACATTATGGTTGCCGAAAAGAACTTTGGCTGCGGTTCTTCCCGTGAACACGCACCAATCGCAATCAAGGCAAGCGGTATTTCATGTGTAATCGCATCAACCTTTGCAAGAATTTTCTATCGCAACTCAATCAACATCGGTCTTCCGATTCTTGAATGTGACGAGGCGGCAAAGGATATCAAAGAGGGCGACACAGTTTCCGTAAACTTTGACACAGGCGTCATCACCAACGAAACAACAGGCAAAACATATCAGGCTGAGCCGTTCCCCGAGTTCATTCAGAACATCATCAAAAAAGGCGGTCTTATCAACTCGATTATGTAATCCGTTGATTTTGATTTATAATTATAACAGAACAACAAACGGCAGACTTATTTTTAAAGTCTGCCGTATTTTTAGTTTGTAAAAACAGTCTTTTATGAGAGAAACAAAAATGCCCGAGCGCAACATTGTGACTGTTTGTACAATCCAATGTATCGGCGAACCCTGTTCGCCAATCGTTTCGACGGTAACATCGAAACGAACAGTAGGGGCGCTCATCGGGCGCCCGCCTTGATGAAATTTTATGTTTTGTCAAAATGTTTTGATGTGATGAAAGTCACGCATTCATTTGTAGCGGCAATCAGTGATCGCCAATCGTTTTGGTTGTAAAACCAAAACGAACAAACAACAATTTTATTGTTGCATCATAATCGGTTAAAACAAAACATTTGTACTGTCGAACCGATTTTATAATCGGTTCGATTGGCGGTCAATGACCGCCGCTACATTATAATAATAAATTTTCAACACAACAAAAAGCCTCCCGAAAAATCGGGAGGCTTGAATGCTTTTACGCACAAATATTTAAAGTAAAGTTATTTAACAAATTACTTCTTGTAAGATGTGTGCCAGATTTCCTTAGCATACTGGAGGATTGTACGGTCAGATGAGAACTTACCTGCATTTGCAATGTTGATAAGGCACTTCTTACCGAATTCCTTACGGTTAGCATACTCTGTGTTAGCTCTGATCTTTGTATCAACATAATCGGGAAGATCATAGATGAGGAAGTAGTTATCAGCCTTCTGCCATGAAGAATCCTTGAGGAGTGAATCATGAAGTTCCTTAAAGCTGCCCTCGCCCTGAGCGCCGCCGTCATCAAATGTGCCGTCAATAAGTGTATCAACAACTCTCTTGATTTCAGGATTAGCGTCATAAAGAGCCTTTGGATGGTAGCCTTCCTTCTTCATTCTCTCAATATCCTCAACCTTTGCGCCGAAGATGTACTCGTTCTCAATACCTGCGCACTCAGCGATTTCAACATTAGCGCCGTCAAGTGTACCGAGTGTAGGAGCACCGTTGAGCATGAACTTCATGTTACCTGTACCCGATGCCTCAAGACCTGCTGTTGATGTCTGCTCAGAAAGGTCAGCAGCAACAACAATCTTCTCAGCGTAAGATACATTGTAGTTAGAAATGAAGTAAACCTGAAGGAGATCCTTTGTTTCGGGATCGTTGTTTACAAGCTTAGCAATCTCGTTGATGTACTTAATGATTGCCTTTGCTCTTGCATAACCCGGAGCAGCCTTTGCGCCGAAGATATATGTTGTAGGAGTCCAGTTCTTAAGCTTCTTATCCTTCAATCTGAAGTAGATTGTCATGATTGAGAAAGCATTGAGGAGCTGTCTCTTGTACTCGTGAAGTCTCTTAACCTGAATATCATAGATTGAATCGGGATTTACATCGTAGCCGTCCATCTTCTTGATGTAATCTGCAAGCTGCTGTTTCTTCTTCTTCTTGATATTGTTGAACTTTGTGATTGTTCTTGTGTCAATGCTGTCATTGAGCTTTTCAAGAAGTGAAAGGTCTGTAAGCCATGCATCTGAGCCAACCTTCTCTGTGATAAGAGCAGAAAGCTCAGGGTTGCAAAGACCGAGCCAACGGCGCTGTGTAATACCGTTTGTCTTGTTCTGGAATCTCTCAGGATATACCTGATACCACTCTTTGAGTACATCAGCCTTGAGGATTTCTGTGTGAAGCTCGGCAACACCGTTTACATATGTTGATGCGTATGTTGCAAGTCTTGCCATATGAACAACATTACCGTCGATAATGCGCATCTTAGCCTTTGTATCCTCATGCACACCCTTAGCAGTAAGCTCTTCCTGGCACTTGTTGGCGATAAGGCAGATAATGTGATAAATCTCAGGAATAACCTGTGTCATAAGGTCAGCAGGCCACTTCTCGAGAGCCTCACCGAGAACTGTGTGGTTTGTATAGTTAAATGTCTTTCTTGCAATTTCAAAAGCATCGTCAAAGTTGAAGCCTTCGTTCATAAGAAGTCTTACAAGCTCGGGAACACATGATACGGGATGTGTATCGTTAAGCTGAATTGTGTTTTCCTTAGCAAAGAAACTGAAATCATTGCCGTGCTTCTTCTTATAACGGCGCATAATGTCCTGAAGTGATGCAGAACAGAAGAAATACTGCTGTTTAAGTCTGAGAACCTTGCCCTCATACTTGTTATCGTTAGGATAAAGAACCTTTGTGATGTTTTCGGCATCGTTCTTTTCCTGAACGGCATTGTTGTACTCTGTGTTATTGAAAGCAGTAAAATCAAAATCGTTTATTGCCTCAGCCTGCCAAAGACGAAGTGTGTTGATGTTTGTTGTCTTACAGCCGATAACAGCCATATCGTAAGGAACAGCCTTAACTGTCTGGCCCTTGAATGATACTGTAACAGCCTCATCCTCAACACGGTTGCACCACGGATCTTCAAATCTCTGCCAGTTATCAGCTGTTTCAACCTGATAACCGTTTTCGATAAGCTGCTTGAAAAGACCGTACTTGTAACGGATTCCGTAGCCGTCAAGCGGTACTTCCTGTGTAGCAGCACTGTCGAGGAAACAAGCGGCAAGTCTGCCGAGACCGCCGTTACCGAGAGCAGCATCGTCGATATCCTCAAATACATTGATGTCAATACCCTTCTTTTTGAGGAGCTTTGTAACATCTTCAAGAATGCCGAGGCAGTAGAGATTGTTGTACATCATTCTGCCCATGAGGAATTCTGCAGAGAAATAGTAAGCTCTGCGTTCGCTGTCATGTTTAATCTTGCTTGCTTCCCAGTTGCCTGCGATTTCGCCCATTACTGCTTTGCCGAGTGAGTAGTGAAGCTCAGCGGGTGTGAGCTCTTCAATCTTTTTGCAGTACATAGACTGAGCTGTGAGTTCAAGCTTTTCCATAATATTACCCATTTGTTTAGTCCTCCAGTCGTCCGCTTTTTTCAGACATAGTTTTTAATTTATCTGCAAGCTCATCAGTAAGAGCTGCACCATCGAGTCTCCATACCCAGTTTCCGCCGAGTGTTGACGGAATATTCATTCTTGCCTCCTTGCCAAGGCCGAGAATGTCCTGCATAGGTACGATTGCTGTATCTGCCTTGCTTTCATAAGCAACACGGATGAGTCCCCAGTTGAATGGTTCGTCATCAGGCATATGACAATAACTTCTTGCATAGTTAACGTCCTCGGGTTTAGCTGTTTCAAGCCAGCCCATAACAGTATCGTTATCGTGAGTACCTGTGTAAACAACACAGTTTTCGGTGTATTTATGGGGAAGATAGTCGTTCTCTTCACCACTGTCGAAAGCGAATTCAAGAACCTTCATTCCCGGATAGCCTGTCTGCTCCATAAGCTCAGTTACATCGGGAGTGAGTGTTCCGAGGTCTTCGGCAACAATATCAATCTTGCCGAGTGCCTCTTCCATCATATTAAAGAACTTAATGCGCGGACCTTCAACCCATTCACCGTTGATTGCGTTTTCGGCAGGATAAGGAATTGAATAGTAGCTTGCAAAAGCTCTGAAATGGTCAATACGGGTGATGTCATAAAGCTTTGATGCGGCTTTGATGCGCTCAAACCACCACTCATAGTCGGTAGCCTCAAGGTAATCCCAATCATAGAGAGGATTGCCCCAAAGCTGACCTGTTGCCGAGAAGCAATCCGGCGGACAGCCTGCAACTGCGATAGGATCACCGTCGTCATAAAGCTGAAACAGCTCGGGATTTGCCCATGTGTCTGCGCTGTCCATGGCAACATAGATTGGCATATCGCCCAAAATTTTGATGCCGAGACCGTTTACATACGCACGGAAGGATTCCCACTGCTCATAGAATTTGAACTGTACAAACTTCCAGAAATCAACATCATCCTTGAGCTTGCGTTCATAACGCTTCACGGCAGCCTCATCACGCATTTTGATTTCCTCATCCGGCCATTCTGTCCAGGAAACCATGTCAAAGCTCTTTTTAACTGCCATATAAAGTGAATAGTTTTTGAGCCATGAACTGTTTTTACGCTTGAAGGATGTAAATGCCTTCTGGTCACCCTTTTTGAAGTTATCGTAAGCAATCTTCAAAACTTCAAAACGGTTGTTGTAGATTTTCTCATAGTCAACCTCGGCGTCATCTGAGCCCCAGTCACGGCTCATGACCTCTTCCTTAGTCAAAAGACCTTCTTCACAAAGAGTGTCAAGGTCAATGAGGTAAGGATTGCCTGCATAGGTTGAAAAAGACTGATACGGTGAATCACCGTAGCTTGTCGGTCCAACGGGGAGAATCTGCCAGATTGTCTGACCTGATTTTTTCAGAAAGTCAGCAAACTTGCGAGCCTCTTTGCCGATGGTGCCGATACCGTAGGGGGATGGAAGCGAAGTAATCGAAAGGAGAACACCTGCGCTTCTAGCCATAAAAATCAACTCCATTCTGACGGACTGTTAAATTTTTTAAATCTGCGAATTCGGGCGCAATTCGCCCCTGAACCCACAGTATCAAGATAATTTTAGCACATAATCTAAATTTTTACAAGTTATTTTTTTAACAACGACAAGTTATTGCAATATACTCAAAATAGTCAGTAAAACAGCGTCAGAAGTTAGTTTTCTTATATAGCCTCTTGAATTTACCATGTTAATATTGCCGCCAAGCATAAGCTTTATTGCATAACTTTTGTCTTTTGTGCTGATTCCGCAATAAACAAGACCGACAGGCTTTTCGGGAGTTCCGCCCGTAGGACCTGCAATTCCCGTTGTACTTACGGCTAAATCCGCACCCGAAACATTTCTTGCACCCTCTGCCATCTGCATTGCAGTTTCAGCCGAAACTGCGCCAAGCACAGACAGCGTTTCGTTTGAAACTCCAAGCACCTTATGTTTCATTTCATTTGCATATGTGCATACGCCAAAATCGAACACATCGCTTGCACCGCTTACTGCGGTAATTCTTTCGCTTAAAAGACCGCCCGTACAGCTTTCTGCGGTTGCAAGCTTTACGCCCTTTTCACGGAGCTTTGCAACAACATTTTCCTGGAGCGTGTCGGAATTGAGATTGTTTTTTCTCAAAAGCCGAACCACATCTGTATCTGTCAGAGTTATCATTAATAATCATCTCCGAAAATTTTTCGTATATCCATATTTTAGCACCGGCATATGAATATTGCAATTATTTTTATTTTTTGATATATTAAATAGAAAAGGAAAGCGCTCACGCAAAAACGCTTAAAAAAGAGGTAATTTTATGGCTTGGTTTTTTACCGAAAAAAATATATTCGGCAACAACTACACCCTTGTCGGAGAAAACGCAAAGCATATTTCTAAGGTGCTGCGTATGCGTACAGGTGATGACATCACCCTTGTTTCTCCGAACAAAACGCAGTATGAATGTAAAATTTCGCTCATCACACAGGGTGAAGTCACGGTTGACATCATCTCACAAAAGCCGTGTGAAAACGAACCCGATGTTTTTGTAACCCTCTATCAGGCTCTGCCTAAGGGTGATAAAATGGACTTCATCGTTCAAAAATGCACGGAACTCGGAATCAGCAGAATTGTGCCGATGATTTCGGCAAGATGTGTTTCCCGTCCAGATGAAAAGTCGCTGAAAAAGAAGTGTGAACGCTGGCAAAAAATTGCTCTTCAGGCGGCAATGCAGAGTCGCAGGGGCATTATCCCCGAAGTAACTCCGTGCATTTCGTTTAAAGATGCGGCAGAACAGACAAAGCAGAACGAAAAGACCGTATTTTTTTACGAAATGGGCGGAGAATCCGTCAGAAAAATTCTGAATGGCAAAAAGCCTAAAACCGTCGGAATGTTCATCGGCAGTGAAGGCGGATTTGAACAATCGGAGGTTGACAGCGTAACCGCAATCGGCGGTCAGACGGCAACCCTCGGCAAACGAATTCTCCGTGCAGAAACCGCCCCCCTCGCCGCCCTATCCATTATCATGTACGAAACCGATAATTTTAGTTCGTGAAGACAGTTTGTACAATGCACAACAAATGATGCCCGAGCGCAGCATAGCAGTTGCATATACCGACTCGTAGGCGAGTGCCTCGCACCCCTCTCGTGAAGACAGTTTGTACAATACACAACAAATGATGCCCGAGCGTAGCATAGTAGCCGTTTGTACCCCCCGTAGGGACGGTCATTGGCCGCCCGCTTGATGAAACCATTTGTTTATTCACATAACTTTTGATTTAATCAGAACATCAGTAACATTGTGATTTTTATATAATGTGATTTAACATCAAATTTGTACCCTTGCTAACGAGAGAACACGGTTATACCCTACATTATTCAGGTAACTGTATCTCGTTTATATGGTTTATTTTTATCGTAAAATTTGTATCTTTACTTGCGGGCGTTCGCTGAACGCCCCTACTGAAAAACAATAACTTTGATATAACTCAACACCAAAATCGGAGGAAAATTTATGACAGGAATTATATGTGCCATGCAGATTGAGGCCGACGGAATTATCGCCCTTTCTCAGAACACACAAACCGAAGAAATCGCAGGAATGAAATTCACCACAGGTACTCTTAACGGCAAGGACATAGCCGTTGTAGTCTGCGGAGTCGGCAAGGTCAATGCCGCCATGTGTGCCGTTGTGCTTATTGAAAAGTTCAATCCCGATGTTGTAATCAACAGCGGTGTGGGCGGTTCACTCTCCCCTCTTGTATCAATCGGAGATATTGTTGTTGCGACAAAATCCGTTCAGCACGATATGAACACAACTGCTCTCGGTGACAGACAGGGCGAGGTTTCGTTTCCTGACGGTACAAAGATTTTTTTTGACTGCGACAAAACAGTAGTTGAAAAGCTCACGCAGGCGTGCAGAGCGCTCCCCGACACCAAGGTTGAACAGGGCATTATCGCAAGCGGCGACATATTCGTTTCCGACCGCAAAAAACGCAAAAGAATTGCCGACACATTCGGCGCTCTTGTCTGTGAAATGGAGGGTGCGGCAATCGGTTATGTTTGCTACGCACTCAAAACTCCTTACGGAATCATCAGGGCAATCTCCGATGACCTTGACGAAAACAAGGGTGTTGACTATGAAAAATTCTGCAAACTTGCCGCCAAAAAGACAGTAGGCGCAATATGTGAATATCTCAAAAATGAATAATTATGACCGACTCAAAACGGGGAACGCTTTTGTTTCCCGTTTTTTCTTTTGTAATGAGTTGTCTTTTTCGATTTCTATTGACAATATAATCACATTTGGATAAAATAAAAGGTAGCATTATTTTATGAAATAACACTACATATACAAGGGAGAGATATATATGCAGCTTACAGGTGCAGAAATCATTTGCGAGTGTCTTCTTGAACAGGGTGTTGACACGGTTTTCGGTTATCCGGGCGGTGCGGCACTTAACACATATGATGCGCTCTATAAATACAGCGACAGAATCCGTCACATTCTCACAGCACACGAACAGGGTGCTTCTCATGCGGCTGACGGTTACGCAAGAGCAACGGGCAAAACAGGCGTTGTTATGACAACATCGGGCCCCGGTGCAACAAACATTGTAACAGGTCTTGCAACAGCCAATATCGACAGCATTCCCCTTGTTGCAATCACAGGCAATGTAACAACCGATCAGCTTGGAAGAGACAGCTTTCAGGAGGTTGACATTGTAAACATCGTAAAGCCCGTTACAAAGGCAAGCTTCCTTGTTGAAAAGGTTGAGGATCTTGCCGACACCATACGCAAGGCTTTTGCTCTTGCTCAACACGGCAGAAAGGGACCTGTTCTCGTTGATATTCCAAAGGATGTAACGGCAAACAAAACAGAGTTTGTACAGACTATTCCCGAAAGACCGAGAACCTTTGAAATCAGAAACCCCGAAAAAGTTCGTGTTGTTCAGGAAATGATTAAAAACGCAAAGCGTCCTATGATTTACGCAGGCGGCGGTATCATCAGCGCTGATGCAAGCGAAGAATTCAAGGCATTTGCAGAGCTTATTGACGCTCCCGTTTGTTGTTCGCTTATGGGACTCGGCTGTATTCCCGCTGATCATCCGCTCTGTGTCGGCAACATCGGTATGCACGGCGGTTACGAAACAGGTATGGCAACAGCCGAATGTGACCTTATGATTGCGTGCGGTGCAAGATTCTCCGACCGTGTTGCAGGCGACCGTGAAAGGTTCGGCGAACAGGCAAAGATTGTTCAGCTTGAAATTGACGAAAAAGAAATTAACAAGAATGTAAAGGTTGATGAATACATTCTCGGAGATATAAAAGAAATTCTCATCGCACTCACAATCGGTCTTGACCGTCAGAACCATCCGGACTGGCTTGCGAAGATTGAAGAATGGAAGCATCATTTTGACGATAAAAAGCTCCCCGAGTGCGACCTTCCGCTCCCACAGCAGGTTCTTGATACAATCAACGAAATCAAGTGTCCGTCAGACATCATCGCAACAGATGTAGGTCAGCACCAAATGTGGGTTGCACAGTTCAGCAAGATTATGGAAAGCAGAACGCTCCTCACATCGGGCGGTATGGGTACTATGGGTTACGGCATGGGTGCCGCAATCGGTGCGCAGTGTGCCCGTCCCAATGACAGGGTTTGCCTCATCACAGGTGACGGCAGTTTCCACATGAACTTAAACGAACTCGTAACACTGAAGTCCTATGAACTCCCCGTTGTTGTAGTTGTTATGAACAACACGGTTCTCGGCATGGTTCGTCAGTGGCAAAAGCTTTTCTACGGCAGTCGTTTTTCACAGACCGATCCGCACAGAGCAACCGACTTTGTAAAGCTTGCAAACGCTTTCGGCATTGACGGTTTAAGAATCACAAAGCCTGAGGAAATCAAGCCGATTCTCACAAAGGCTTTTGAGATGAACAAGCCCGTTGTTGTTGACTGCCGCATCAGTCCCGATGCAAATGTTCTCCCGATGATTCCTCCGGGAAAAACAATCAACGAAATCATCACCGAAATGTAACGGGGCAGCCCCGTGGCAAGTTCGTGTAGGCAGTTTGTGTTTGGAACAGCTTTTAGCTCCCGAGCACGGCAAACCGCTGTTCCTTGTTCGTGTAGGTAGTTTGATTAAATAACATCTGCATATTTCCGAACACAGCTAACTTAATAATTAAACATATATAGGGTACTCGTTCGAGTACCCTGTTTTTTTATGTCATTCAGTAGTGGCGTTCAACTTTGAATACATAGCTTTAAACAAAGCGTAAAAAAACAGCCGTAAAAATACGGCTGTTTTGTGTTACGACTATTAAAGTAAAATTACTTCTTTTCTTTCTTTTCCTTTGGTTTAACTTCTTTTTCAAAATTTACGGCATCGGCAACATCTTCCGTATCGAACTTATAATCCTTACCGGGGAAAACTGCGTTGAGAACGATACCTGCAATTGATGCAACGGCAAGCGGCGAAAGTGTTATTGCGGCACTGCCGATTGTGAAGCTTACCGTATCGCTTGAAAGACCGAGCGCACAAACAAGAATAACTGCGGCAACAATAAGGTTACGGCTCTTTGTGAAGTCAACCTTGTTTTCAACAACATTTCTGACACCGATAGCTGAAATCATACCGTAAAGAACAAACGAAATACCGCCGATGATACAGCTTGGAATTGAACCGATAATTACCGAAACAATCGGGAAGAATGATACTGCAACGGCAAAGTAAGCGGCAATTCTTATTACTCTCGGGTCGTAAACTCTCGTAAGAGCGAGAACGCCTGTGTTTTCACCGTATGTTGTGTTTGCAGGGCCGCCGAAAAGTGATGCAAGTGTTGTTGCAAGGCCGTCACCGACAAGAGTTCTGTGAAGTCCCGGATCTTTGATGTAGTTATTGCCTGTTGTTGAACTGATGGCGCAAATATCACCGATATGCTCCATCATTGTAGCAAAAGCAATCGGAACAATGGCAATGATTGAAGATGCGATAAGCGCACCGTTTGAGTAATCAATACCGCCGAATACCGTTTTATCCCAGTGAATCGGAATTCCGATAAGCCCCTCACTGCCGAAAATGTGACCTTTTGAGATGTTGTCACAAATTGTGTTCAGGCTTGTAAAGTCGAAAATCGGCTGATAAACACCGTTTGCGTCAGCACCGCCCGAGAAAAGCCACGGAACATTCTGAATAAGGTCGGGATTTGCCTGTGAAATGAAGTAAAGCACAAGACCTGTGCCGTAGGAGATGAGCAAGCCGAGGATAATCGGAATGATTTTAGCCATTCCCTTACCCCAGATGTTGAATACAATAATTACCGCAAGTGCAACAACAGCCAAAAACCAGTTCGTCGTGCAGTTTGAAACAGCCGACGGAGCAAGTCCGAGACCGATTGCTATGATAATAGGACCTGTTACAACAGGCGGGAAAAATCTCATTACCTTTTCAATGCCCACCGCCTTGATAACTGCGGCAAGGATGAAGTAGATAAGACCTGCACACGCAACGCCAAGGCACGCATACGGGAGCATACTGTTAGGGTCTTTAGGTGAAAAAGCCTTGATTGCGGCATAACCGCCCAAGAATGCAAAGGACGAGCCGAGGAAGGCCGGGACCTTGCCCTTGGTGATAAAGTGGAACAGCAGCGTACCCAGACCTGCGCAGAGCAGGGTGGTCGAAACGCTCAGACCGGTGAGCAGGGGGACCAGCACGGTGGCACCGAACATGGCGAACATGTGCTGGACGCCCAGGATCAGCATCCGTCCGGCACCCAGCTGGCGGGCATCGTAAATGCCCTTGGAGTAATCAATATTCTGACTCATTATTTCCTCCTTCTATCTGCGGCCCAAAAAAAGAGGCACTACCGCGGGAAAGCGGCAATGCCTCAAAAATCGGGACCAAATCGGAAACGGAAAATACAGCCGATGCATGCAAAAGACGATTTCTTTTTCAGCATCTCGCTCTCCCCTTTCCTTTCATTCTTCGGCATAGTATAGCATAAAAGAAGGACGCTGACAACCTTTTTTCTGTATTTTGCGGCGATTTTCTGTCGGCTGAAGCCGTACGGCCTTGAAATATGCCGCATTCCGCACTATAATATAACCTATTGCCGCAGTTGGTCACTGGGCCGACGGCATCCGAAACGACAGCTGTTGTACCGCTTATTATAGAAGGACACTTATGATATATCTGGATTATTCGGCCAACACCCCCGCAGACTCCCGGGTGCTGGAGCGTTTTTGTGAGGTAGAGCGCAGCTGCCCCGGCAACGCGAACTCCCGCCATCAGGCAGGCCGGGACGCAAAACTGGTCATTGACCACGCCACCCAGAGCATCGCGGGGCTGCTGAGCGCACAGCCCGCCGAGGTCATCTATACCTCGGGAGCCAGCGAGGCCAACAACTTTGCTCTCAAGGGGCTGGCAAAACTCTCCCGCCATCTGGGCAAGCACATCATCTCCACCCCGCTGGAACACTCCTCCGTCAGCGGCACCCTGACCGCTCTGCAGGAGCAGGGCTATGAAATCGACCTCGTGGACATCAGGCGGGACGGCACCATCGACCTCGAGCACCTGAAAGAACTTCTCCGCCCCGACACCATTGCTGTAGCGGTAACACTGGTGGACAGTGAGCTGGGCGTCGTGCAGCCGGTAAAAGAAATTTCAGAAATTTTGCAGGCATGGCCCAACTGCCATCTGCACGTAGACGCCACCCAGGCCGTGGGCAAGATCCCCGTCTCCTTCGAGAGCGTGGACACCATGAGCCTGACGGCCCACAAGTTCTACGGCCTGAACGGCATCGGCCTGCTGCTCAAGCGGCGGCGGCTGGCGCTCGAGCCTCTCATCCACGGCGGCGAAAGCACCACCATCTACCGCAGCGGTACGCCTACGGTGGCTCTGGCGGCCTCGCTGGAAACGGCCCTGGACTCTGCGGTAAATGAGCTGCCGGAGCGTTCTGCCCGGGTGAAAGAGGCAAACCTGTATCTCCGCACTGCTCTGAGCAAGTACCCAAAAGTCCGCATCAACAGCCCGGAGAGTGCCATCCCCCACATCCTGAACCTGAGCGTTGAGAACGTCAAAGGCACCGTGTTCCAGCGGGAGCTGGACGCGGAGGGCGTCTGTGTCTCGGTCAAGTCGGCCTGCTCGTCGGACGGCCTGCCCTCCCGGGCGGTGTTCGCCGTCAGCCGCGACCGGAAGAACGCCCTCTCCTCGTGGCGCATCAGTCTGAGCCACCTGACCACGCAGGAGGAGCTGGACGGCTTTCTCCGCGCCTTTGACGCCTGCTATACCCGGCTGACCCAGCTGTGAGAAAAAAGAAAGGACAGAGCCATGAAACGCGAAATGGAACCTTACCAGCTCATTGAGCGGAGCATCATCAAAAAATACCGCAAGGAGCTGTGGACCCCCTTCATCGTAGCGGTCAAGCGCTACGAGCTCATCAAGGCCGGTGACAAGATCGCCGTCTGCATCTCGGGTGGCAAAGACTCGATGCTGATGGCAAAGCTGATGCAGGAGCTTCAGCGCCACAGCGATGTGCCGTTTGAACTGGTCTTTCTGGTGATGGACCCCGGCTACAACGAGATCAACCGCCAGAAGATCGAGTCCAACGCCGAGCTGCTCCACATCCCTGTGACCATCTTCGAGAGCAACATCTTCTCTGTGGCCAATAACACCGACAAGAACCCCTGCTATCTCTGCGCCCGGATGCGCCGCGGCCACCTCTACAGCAAGGCCAAGGAGCTGGGCTGCAATAAAATCGCACTGGGCCACCACTTCAACGACGTCATCGAGACGACCGTTATGAGTATGTTCTACGGCTCCCAGCTGCAGGCCATGCCGCCCATGCTCCACAGCACCAGCTTCCCCGGCATGACCCTCATCCGCCCGATGTACTGCATCCGCGAGGAAGATATTCTGGCGTGGAAGCGCTACAATGAGCTGGAATTCATCCAGTGCGCCTGCCGTTTTACCGAAAACTGCACCATGTGCGACAACGGCGGCGGCTCCAAGCGGCAGGAGACGAAAATTCTGCTTCGCCGCCTCAAGCGGGATAACCCCAACATCGAGAACAGCATCTTCCGCAGCATCCACGCAGTGGCGCTGGATACCATGCCCGGCTACAAGTCTGAGGGTGTGGAGCACAGCTTCCTCGAGCGGTTCCATGCGCAGGAAGAAGCGTTCAACGAAGAGTAATAAAATACCCCCTTGGATGAGTCATATACCAGCTGGCGGTATCGTTTCCTTCCCGTTTTATCGCAGATCAAGAAAATAACGCAGCCTGATAACAGCATATCTGCGATATGCAATTCAGCGCTGTTGCTGCTGCATTAAAAAGCTGAATTGCTATAATACGCAAAAAAGCCCCGGTAAATGCATTTCTGCACTTACCGGGGCTTTTCCATGCCACCGGCGGGGCTTGAACCCGCACTCTGTCTCCAGAAAGGGATTTTAAGTCCCTCGTGTCTGCCAATTTCACCACAGTGGCTTCTGAATGAGCTGCCGCTCACGATCCTGCGAGCGACAGCTCATATAATACAATAGAAATGCTGTTTTGTCAAGTTTACACTTTGCCGCCGTGCAGCTCTGCGTACATCCTGGAGCGGCACTCCGCCACAGCAGGGGTCATATTGACGTAGTGCTTGTGGGGCATCTCGATGCGCAGCTCGCTCTCCCAGGTCTCCTCGGTGAGCTGCTTGACGATATAGGCTTTTTTCTCCGCAATGGAGGGCAGCTCGATGGCCAGCTCACCGTTCAGGATATGCGGCACCAGCAGCTGCTTGACGCGGGTGGGAACGATGGTGACGATACGCTCGATGGCATCGGAGTCGAGGTTGACCATCGTGACCGGCTTGCCTGCCTCGATGACCTCGCCGTCCATGGCAATGAGGTCGCACTGGGCCTGACCATTTTCGTCATAGAGACGCCACGGCATCTTCTTGCCGGGGATGATGGCCTTGCTGGCGGAGTCGGAGCACTTCATCTTGGGCTGATAGCTGCCGTCGGGGCGCTTGACCGCCACCAGCTTGTACACGCCGCCGAACACAGGGTCAGAGGCCGAGGTGATGAGGTTCTCGCCCACGCCGTAGGAGTCGAAGTGTGCGTGCTCGTACAGCTCCATGTTGGCGATCTTCTTCTCGTCCAGACCGTTGGAGGCCACCAGCTTGATGTAGGACTTCCCTGCTGCATCCAGTGCCTTGCGCAGGCGCTTGGAGCCTCGGGCCAGGTCGCCGGAGTCGATGCGGGCGCTCTTGACGCGGCGGTTGGGGTCATCAGGATATTTCTCAATGAGGTAGTCGTCCAGCTTGATGAGGTTGGGCAGACCGCTCTCCATGATGTTATAGGTATCCAGCAGCAGGCTGACGGAATCCGGGTAGGTATCGGCGAAGGCCTTGAAGGCATCGAACTCGGTCGGGAAGAACTCGATGAAGCTGTGAGCCACAGTACCCACAGCCTTGACCTCAGAGCCGTACTTCATCTCGGCCAGACAGTTGGCCGTGCCGATGCAGCCGCCCAGAACGGCAGCATAAGCGCCGTCGTTGCCTGCGCTCTCGCCCTGTGCGCGGCGGGTGCCGAACTCCATGACGCTGCGGGGGGTGTGGGTGTTGAGGCCAGTGATGCGGGTGGCCTTGGTGGCGATGAGGCTGTGGAAGTTCATGGTCTGGAGCAGGTAGGTCTCGATGAGGATAGCGCCCACGAGGTCGCACTCGATGCGCACCATCTGCACATGGGGGTAGCAGACCGTGCCTTCGGGCAGAGCGTACATATCGCCCTTCCAGCGGTAAGTGCGCAGATACTCGCAGAACTCCTCACTCATGCCCTTGGTGCGCAGCCAGTGGACATCCTGCTCATTGAAGTGGTAGTTCAGCAGGAAACGGGTCAGCTTGCGCTGGCCGGCGCTGATGGAGTAGCCCTGGTTATCCGGGTTCTTGCGGAAGAACATATCAAACACAAGGGTCGTATCCTTAAAGCCGTTCAGAAACAGGCAGTTGGCCATAGTGAATTCGTAAAAATCAACGACCATTGCCGGATTGTCGTAGTCCTCATCCGGGATATACGGCACAACTTTGATCTCGCTCATGAAAAGTTTCCTCTCTTTTTCCGCGCACCCCTGCGGCGGGTGCAGCCAAACAAACTCTGCGCTGCCGCGCGTTTCGTCCTGTCATGACAGGATGTTTGTACCACTATAGCATCTTTGGCGGGCAGACGCAAGAGGTTTTGGCAAAAAATGACGACAGAAAGAAAAATGATTTTTGCGTAATCTTTACCAGCACCTCCGGCAGTGCTCTTCTGTCCTCGGATAGATCACGGGCATCGATGCCGTCCGGATATGCAAAAAGCACCCGCAGCGCCTTTTCGTGCTGCGGGTGCTTTGACATTTCAGATTCAGCCGTTGATGATGTTCGGGGTCGCATTCTTCAGCACGACGTCGTGGCTGCCGCCCTCCACGATGGAGGTGGAGGAAACGACGGTCAGCTTGGCCTTCTGCTGCAGTTCGGGGATGG
>ERZ841116.554-NODE-554-length-27082-cov-9.772783_pt1 | contig 27082 bp, 25 predicted proteins | sample MGYA00519875_ERZ841116 | MGnify/ENA primary metagenome ERZ841116 (study PRJEB31850, sample SAMEA3708889) | human gut metagenome | biome: human gut; feature: human-associated habitat; material: faeces | place: China | collected 2014 ... | reverse complement strand
TAATTCCGAATACGACAAGCTTGCGACTGATCTCCAGCTGATCCCAGTTTCGGATATTACAAGTTTGAGCGACAAGGTATCCGAAGCCAACGTAGGCTGTGGCCTCGAAGATTTTACCTAACTGGAAAGGAAGTTGAGCCACTGCAGGATAGCCTTTAAGAAGACAGTCGATAACAAGATACGCCAATAACACTATGGTCAACGCCAGCTTGTTGGAGCGGACGGCTCGCACCGTAATCCACAGGCAAAGGGTACCTACGAACAATGACCAAAGGAACCACAATCCTGCATTGCCTTGCGCAAAGAGGATAGCGACAATAGCTTCAAAAGGATTCGAATCCGTGGATTTTCCAGCGGCCTGATATAACGAAGGGCGCAGTAATTTTACAATGGGCGCGGCCAGTGCGAATACCGAAAACACATAATAAGGGACCAGCAAAGTCCGAGCTCGTTTAGCTATTAGTGTCAACAGGTCGATAGTTGGCTTGAAGAATAACCCGCTGAGCAAAAAGAACAGGGGCATATGGAAAGTGTATATAGCAGTCGTCAATGGCTCTAGCTGCGGAAACCAGCTTGTACCAAGATGCCCAGTGAATACGAGCACCATGGCTACAGCGCGAGCAATGTCAATCCACGCAATACGCGTTGATTGGTGTTGTATCGGAGTGATTTGTGTCATGTTGGTTTGGCTCATACGGGTGTACCTCTCAGATGAAGAGCTAATTGGAAGCTGATGATCTAAATGCAGTATTCTGCGGTATTCGCTCATTAGATTTTGCGAAAGAAGGTTTTTTTAGCACAGCTGCTGCGAATAATGAAATGTTCATGATGTTGGGTGGATAATAAAATGATTGATCCACGCAGAAAGCGCAGAAAACACAAAGAATTCCAAGTGCGACGATGCGACCTCTACGGCATTGCCAACAGTGCCGAATAATATATATTAATCCACCATAAAATGCTATTGTTGAAACAATGCCAAACATAAAAAAGAACTTCGGCAACCCTTCGCCTCCGACATTAGTGTGAGGATTCTGACCAAACATAATCTGCCTGAGCAGTTGCCAGCCGTTCATTTGCGAAATGACTTCAAAACTCTGTGACCATTGCTCAGTCCTGCCGCTTGCTGTTTTGTCGGCTAAGGTCTGGTTGACGAGACGATCAAAAAAATGACCGACGATGGTTTGCTGAGCGTATAAGCATGCCGCTCCAATTGCTAGTGCAACTCCTCCGATACCCAAAGTCATACTTCGTTTACGTGGAGGTAGTTGTTTAACGAACTGTATAAGGAAAATGATTAAAAGCAGAAAGAAAGGAATCTGAATAGATCGTGAACCGCTAAGCATAACTCCTACTAGTCCAAGGCCAAGCGCAACGTATCGCATATATTTCCAAATTGCCGAGTCCTGATAGCTCGACAAGAGAAAGGACACTCCTAGAACGTTAAAAATCCCTAGTGAGCCACCACTTTGATAGGTTGAGGGTATCTTTTCCACGGTTCCATCTGCATGGAATCCAATGGCTTTATCCGTAAAGTCCTGCCCTAATGTGTATGTGATGCCCGCTACCGCACAATTCTCTATACCTATAGCAAACTGAATAATGCCGTACAGATTAACTATGAACATGGAGCAGATGATGATTCTGCTGAATTGTCTTCTGGTTATTCTTGTCGCGGCAACACCAACCAAAGGTGATCCTACAACAATGAGCATTTGTGAAAGAGTGAATGCACTCACTCCTTGAGCTAGAGCCATCAGCATGGATAGCGTGCCAAATATGAACAGTGTTCCGTAGGCTATTGTTAGTCCTCGGAATCGTTGCATCGTCAGTAAAGTCTGGTTTGGGCAACGAAGAATTACATATGCAGTAAGTAGCAAATTCAGCGTTAATGGCAATCCGGCAACTTGCGCTCCAGCTTTGGGCAATGATGTGGTGACGAAAACATAGAGTGCGTCCATGGAAGACTCCTTGCTGATTATGCGACTGTATCTGATCGCGCAGATGCAAGTACGCGAACGGGAATATCAGTCTGTGGTTACTGCAAGACCGAGGTAATATCTGAGCCTTGGAATCGAGTGGACCGACAGGTACGTGTTTCGTCCAAGAAATGTCCAACTTCGATATACATGACGGGTACTTCGTTATCAGGCAAATGCAAAAGTTTGCGGGTTTTCTTTTCTGCAGTTGCCGTAAACATGGTATTGAGCGGACAAGCTCCAATTCCCAAAGATTCCAAAGATAATAGTAGTGACATTCCGAACAGGCCGCCGTCGGTATATCCCTCATTGCGCTCATAAGATGTCATAAACGCGCGCAAGTCAGAAGTAATCATCAGCAATGCGGGAGGGGCTGGATATCCATTAACACCACCTTGAATGTGCAATGCCTGTGCGATAACTTCCTTGTCGAGAATGACATGCACTCTGGTGGGTTGCCTGTTACACACTGATGGAGTGCGCATGGCCATCTGAATTGCCTGGTTAAGTTCGTCTAGGGATACCGGCTCATCAGCAAATTCACGAACTGAATGTCTATTTTCACTTAACGCAGCAAAGGAAAGATCTTTGTTATTGAGCTTGTCACTTTTACGGATAGAAATGCTTCCACCATCGTTTGATTCGGCATTCATAATGTGTTGCCACTGATCTGTAGTGAATAACGATTGCTGCCAAGAAATATCTTTCTCCGCATCGAGATGACGCTGCATGTACTCATGAAGCGCAGCAAGACTTTCTTTGTACACAGTGTTATTAGCGAAATTCAGATCTGCTTGTTCCAGACGCGTAAGCAGGGTCGGAAGCTCGTTAAAAACTTTTTTCCCAAACCCATAGCGAAAATTGTGATGGCTCAGACCCTTTTCAATTTGATGGCTGAGAAACATCACTCGTGTCTCGATTCTTACTCGTTCATGGGGCATAATGCGAGAGTAGCTACGATTAAACCGCTTGGCTTGTGCCCACGAATCTTGATATAGATGAATGCTTTGACGCAGATTCTTGAGAGGAGCGATAAGCGGTTTTGGCATCCACTGTTCTACAGTGCTCTTCCAATTCATAATGACATTCCTTTGGACTCTTGATTAATGCTGATTTAGTGGTTCCGATACGCTGCTGTGTAAATAAGCTAATGACTGTTTACGTAATGAAGCGAGTAGAGTATTCGGCTGCGTATAGTCGATGTGGTTGCTCAGCAGGTCGCCACTGGTAACATGTCTGTCTTTTAACGCTAGCGAATCCAGCAGGTCGAGCATGCGTGAATTTGTGGTCTGCTTAACTGTAAAGAAGTGGAATGGTTTGTTGTACACAATAGAGAACACAGTGCCATGGAATGAATTTGTCACCACGGCTTTCGCATTGCGAATCAGGTTCACAAAAGTGTTAGGGGAAGCATTCCAAAAATAACGGTCCTGATCAAGTGTGTAATCTTCGATGGCAGTACCGATGGTATAGACTTTCACGCCTAGCTTCTTGGCAAGCCGACGTGCATAAGCGTATACATCTTTCTGGCGGTTATAGCCATACACCAGTACGTAATCTTCAGTAGGAGTGAAATCGCTGGCATCGGCGATTACGTTCCAATCATCCTTCTCAAGCAGAAATACTGGGTCAATGACGGATTGAACATTACTAATGCCGAGATCTTCAAGCATGGGCACCGACGACGGTTCGCGCACAGACACGGCATCGAAATCGGAAATCAGTCTACGATAACGATCCTTCTGATCGTCAGGAATTTCAGGCATGGCAATGCTGGCAGCATACGCTACTTTGCGAGCGCCCGCAGGCGCAAATGACAGGAAGAACGCATCATCTTTACCATTAAGCTTGTTCTTACAGTTCCAAATTTGGTCGCTGCCACAAATATAGACGTCGGATTGGGGGGTGTCAGCCTCAATCTCGGCAAGCGTACGGTAAGTTTTGGCGCTCATAGGTATGTAGTCCTCAAGGAATTTGCCGAACACTTTGCGCCCCTTGACCAAATCAGGGAAGCGTACGATGGCGCGAAGCATGCGAATAGGCAGCGGCCGCGTAGACGTGTAGTAGTATTTGGGGTTGTAATCCAGCACCTTGGCGTCCACACCCATCTTGCGTAGAGCGGTGTTCAAGCCGTAAGTTTGCAGAACAGCGCCATAATTAGTTGGTCTGCTGCAGGTAATGGTGTAAGAAGTAATTGAGTCTTTCATAGAAGCCTCTTTCTCTGTGCTAGCTGTTAAGAATTTGATTCAACGTATTTGAGGAATGCCTCATAGCTGCTAAACATGGGTTCGCTTTGAACAAACGCTTGCTGTGAACGTTCGGTATTGTTATCAAGCTGGAAAACCTTTTGGAATACCTCATCCAGCTGAGTGTTCCTAGGCTCAAACAGCCAGAAGAATTCCCGAAGTAGCTTTTTTGGCGGCCGCTTTCCATATGTCTGCTCGTACTCACGTACTAATAACACGGCTTCATTTAATTGAAGTTTGCGGCGTTTGCCGATATACGCTTCCAAGGAAGAGATTTTCTTTGCCGGAGTACCGGCATATACAGCGTTCCCATCCAAACGGCCTGTCACCACGCTGCCAGCTCCGATGATGGTGTTGTCTCCGATCTCAGCTCCTTTGAGAATCAACGACTTCTGACCGACAAAAACATTATTGCCAATACGAACCGTTCCGCATGATCCCAGCACTTCACCCGTAAGGCGTTGTATTACTGCCCAGCTATAGTCATGCTGCAAAATAGAGCAATCTGCGGTGATATGTACGTTATCGCCGATTTCAATCATCCAAGGTCTCTGAGTATCGATTCTGATGGACCATGGCGTATATAGATGCACATGCTGTCCCACGTGTACTCCCTGGCTTCGGAGCCATGATATGTATTGCTCCGATGAAGCCTTGTGGCCATAAACTAACCGCATCGCAAGTTGTTTAATGCTCATTTTTCACTTGCTCCGTTCCGGATGAATACGTTTATGAAGTAAGAAAAACACGCCATAAAGCGTTGGAGAGATGGCCATGAGTTTGAGCTGCAGGCGACGCCCACGAGGGAGCGTCACGGATTCAGTAACAGCTTTCATGTTTTGATTGACGAAAGTGCGAGTGTCTTCTGCGAAATCTCGCCATTGCTGTTCTTTAGCATGCCCCGTGACAAGAGCCTGATCATAAAGGCTCACCATACTTCTCATTTGTCCATACAACGCAAAAGGAAGCTGTTCGGGGAATTTTTGATGTACCAGTTTCACCATGTTTTTGGTAGCTTCGTAACCAGCAAAATTGAAATTTGTGCTCGTGTTAGAAAGGCTTCCCGCAACTTGTCGATAATGGTACTGCGGCGTTGAATCAAAAGTAGTTCGTACGCTCGCTGCAAGTATATCGTAGGTGAATTGCCAATCTTCGCCAGTGCACCCTTCCGGGAAACGAATATTTCCTAGAGTGGAACGTTTGATGAGCTTGCTCCAAGCAGAGATTGTCGAATAACCTGGCAGATTAATGTATTTAAAGGATTCCGAAGTGGTCATTACCAGATGTAAATCAGGATGATAAAGATATATTTGTCGTCCGTTAGGATATTCCAAGACACCGGTGATCATGGAGGTATCAGCGTTTTCTTTGGTGAGAGAACGATATAGGACTTCATACATAGTCGGTTCTAACCAATCATCAGAATCAACGAAACCGATAAGCTCTCCGGTGCTGATTCTGATTCCGCTATTTCGAGCGGCACCTAATCCTCGGTTCTCCTGATGAATGACACGGATCCTGCAATCTCTTGCCGCCCAAGCATCACACATATCAGGGCAAGCGTCCGGAGAGCCATCATCGACCAGAATGATTTCCAAATTTCGATACGTCTGGTCGACAATTGACTGTATACAACGGTCAAGATAGCGCTCAACCTTGTACACAGGAACAATCACTGAAATCAGGGGGAGATCTTCAGTTCGGGTTTTCTCAGGCATGGCAGATGGATTAGTACTCATGCTGTGTACTTCCTCCTTGTGAATATCAGAGTAATAAGAGGCTTAAGTTCATAACATTGCACGAATGCAATAAGCAACAGACAAATCGATGACCAGAATAGATAATGGTTACATTGATTCGAGGTTACCAAGGACTGGACAGTAAGCAGCGTCATGGTAATGGCCGTAGGAATCGGCCTCATATTGATGGCCATCAGACGACGCACATCAATCACACGAACCACGAAAATCACCAAGCTACCGACAAACACGCCGAATGCAGCAGCTGAAATACCCCAGTCATGTACGAGGACAGCGGTAAATGCGAGGCATGCTACGGCTCCCACAACTGTTGCCACAAGTAACGGCTTTGTACGCATATAAGCCTGATAAATCGTGCCAAGAAAGTTGTTGATAGCACTAAGATAAAAGGCAAGCACAAGAATGGATATAAGAGGCCATGCCGAGTAAAACTGGCGCTGCATAAGCACCCTAGCGATGAACGGAGAGAGTGTGATTACCAATGCGCTTCCTACCGACATCAGGGCATGGTACACACGCCAGATTACATCATAGAAATGCTTGAGCCCAGAGCTCTTAAACTCTTGGAACGCGGAAAGCTGCCAAGCCTGTTGAACAATCTGTTGAAGCACATTCAGCAAATTAGGAATCTTTGAAGCTGCAGCATACAAACCAGAAGCGGAAATACCCAGTACACCTGTAATAATGAAACGACTAACCGTCGTCTGAATCTGGTTGCACAATGAATTCGGAGCCAATGGCAGCGAGTAGCGCCAAAGCTGCTTACGAAGAGACGCGTTGTTTCGCCATACTGTAAAATCGATAAATTGATACTGCTTACCGGCGAAAAGATATACCAGGATCGCTGAACCATTGCCTACGATATAAGAGTAGAAATACCCCATAAGACCGAGATTCATTCCGGCAATCAACGCATAAGCAAGCGCGCCCATAATAAGCGCAGACAATATTGAGGCGTAAGCAATGAGTTTCATCTGATCCATAGCCCTAGCGACAGTACCCATCACAGAGGGAAAACACAACGCCGCATAGGACAACAAGAACCAAATTTTATATCTACCTAATCCACCAAAAATAGGCAAATCAAATACTGGCAGAATAATTGCCAAAAGCACACAGCTTGCCAACATGACCAGCATGGTTTCGGTAATATAAAACGCGGCTTTTGACTTATCATCAAGCGTAAAACGGAGCATGCCCTCGCTGATGAGCAGAGTTAGTACAGGGAATAATGTGGTCACCATGATGGTAGCCATGTCCATGATGCCGTATTCCTCTGTAGATAGGTACAGGGTATACAACGGCATCAGTATGAATGCCATCAGTTTGGTAGCTACTGCGCTGAGTCCGAAGATGCCGACATTGACTAGCAGATTCTTGTACTTACCCACGTAGTCACCTCAGACGAATGGCTAATTGTGCCATGTATGTTTCTTTATTAAATTCGGAACGTAATGCTGTTTTATGCGCGCCCATGGCATCACGTTCGTCGGAGTCTCGAGCAATCTTTGTCATAGCATCAGCAAGCTGGTCAACAAGTTGATCGCCACGCTCAAGGATGATGGCTGACTGCCCATCGGCGTATTCGGGGATGCCTCCGGAACGAGTGGTGATGAGCGGCTTACCAGAAACCAAGCTTTCGATTACCGCGAGGGGTGCTGGATCGTCCCAAATTGACGGCAATACGCATATATCGGCCATGGCATAAATAGCTGGCATATCTTCGTAATTCACAAAGCCAGTGAAGATGATTCGATCCTTCACAACAGGATTTGAAGCTAAATCGCGAAGTTTCTGTTCAAATGGACTCACGATATTCGAATTAAAGAAGAAAGCTCCGGCAATAACCAGCTTGGTATTGGGAACTTTCTGCGCTACTTCAGTAAACGCTTTCAATAGTTCTTCAGCGCCTTTTTCCGGAGTAAGACGCCCGGAAAACAGGAAAACAATATCATTCTCGGCTATATTGAATTTCTTTCGAAATTCAATCGCCTTGCTATTAGCCTCCTCCGAACCAAACCGGCTTGTGTCGACGCCATTACGCCATACAGCTTTCTGATCTTCGCGCAGACCAGGCTCACCATGCTCTCTTAAATACGTGTCAAGCGTGCCAACAATATATTTGGAAACTCCAAGTACTTTTTTGACTTTGGAAATCTCTTTAATGCAGCCGAAATCATTAAGAACTTCGTTATGCAGGTGGTAATACACTTTTCCCGCATATCGCTCGGAATTACCGTGCTTCTGCATGGTCATGAACAATGTTGCGTGGTTTTCGATCATTATCTTGTCGAAAGCTGGGCCGCCATTCTTTGCGGGCTGTGCGAGCTTCTTGGAAACCTTGTTGATATACCACAGGCGTTGCGCAATATACCGATAGCTCATGAGCTTCTTTTTGTGGAGCACATGCTTGGCTGCCCAATAAATGCAACGATCCGCCGCGCGAACCAGCAATGGCGTCTTGATAAAGCAGAAATCAGTATGCTTGAAATTACCTTCACCCACGATCTGATCTACGCCGGGTGCCCAAGAAGAAAAAACAGTGAAATCAAAATTCGGAGTCTTCTCATTCTCCTGAACCATCATCATGTCCAATGCTTCGACAGCTCCGCCGAGAACATTCGGTACTGGCAAATAGCCTGAAGTGATTACAGCAACGCGAGGATTCACAGCGTTTCCTCCCATCCATTCGCGCTTTCCGCACTGCTTACGTACAGAGAGGTCAGACGATTCGCACTGGCTGAAATGTCATATTTTTCAGCACATGTGTTTGATGTTTCAATCTGCCGATTCGCTGTTTGCGAGGAAATGTTGAGTACAGTTGAAATCCAAGAAGATTTATTTTCCAAGCTTATGAAAGATGTTTTTCTGGAAATATCGGCTTCGTGCGGAACCTGATCGCTGAGGACACAGGGGCATCCGGCGACCTGGGCTTCGATGGCGACCATGCCGAGACCTTCATAACGGCTCGGAAGACAGAAAGCATCGAACGCCTGGTAAAGGTGGTTGACGTCCGTGCGCTGGCCCAAGAACAGAATGTGGTCACCAATGCCGAGTTCTTGGGCGTGCTGCTGTACGTCTGGTCTGTCTGGACCGTCACCAACGAACGCGAGTATCGTGTCCGGCTTCTGGGGAAGGAGCTCGGCGAGAACGTCGACAAGGAAAGCCTGATTCTTCTGCGGCATGAAACGACCCACATGGCCAATCAGGAACATACCATCGGCTATGCCGAGTTCCTTGCGGGTTTCCTGGCGAAGGACTGGGTCGAAATGGAACTTCTCCAGTTCGATGGCGTTGGGAATCACTGTGAAGTCAGCGTCTCTGCCGAACAGCCATTTTCCGGCGTATTCACTGCATGCGAAACATTCTGTAGGGTAAAGGTTCGAGAGCGGACGCAGTGCAAGCTTCATCAGGTTCTTGGCAAACTCGCCCTTGCCCATCGTGGAATGCGAGTGGGCGATACGGACCGGCACTCCAGCCTTTTTGGCCGCAGACAATGGGAATACGCTGAGCGTATTGATGTGGCTGTGCACGATCGGCCAGTGTTCCTCATGGAAAAGCCTGACCAATTCCTTGCGGTAGCGAAGGGGATGCTGGTATGGAGGGATGCGAAAAACGCGGCCGCCCAACGCTTTGATTTCCTCTTCTGGAACGCGAGTCGAATCGGCATCCACCAAAAAATCGAACTGCACTTTGCTACGGTTGATATGGCGGTAGTAGTTCATCACTACGGATTCGACACCACCGCCAAGCATTTTTCCCATGACCTGGGCTACGCGAATCGGCACTGGATTACCGTCCTCGAACCGGGACTAAGCCGACATAACGGCCGTTATCGGCTCTTTTTCTCATTCAGAAACGTCCGGAAAACCGACTGAATCAGATTTCAAACACAGTTTTTAAGTCACGAGCAAGCAAAGCGTTCATGGAAAACCTGTGAAGAATACCCCCAAAGTAGGTGACGGGGGCTGGGTGTGTCTGAGGGGGATGCAAAAATCGACCTTGGCAGGTAGTGAACGGGATTGGGTAACTCCTGCGCGGTTTGGGTTGCTCTTGAGAGACACCAATTCGGGGTTCATTTAGAGGGAAAGGACGGGACTCGCATGCCGACCACAGGTCGATCGATTGCAAAAAGAGCCGATAACGGCCGTTACGTCGGTTTGGTTAGTGGTCAGACTGTGCAATCCTCTGCCATGCATAGCGCTTGTGGCACGATTCCGGCACTCTGAATAACTAAGGGGTGACCGGTGATGGTTAATATCGCGATGATAGGTCATAAGCGCATTCCTTCGCGTGAAGGCGGCATTGAGATCGTTGTAGATGAACTAGCTACGCGTATGGCCGCAAAGGGGCATAAGGTCATCGCATACAATCGCAAGGGACATAATGTTGCGGGCACCGAATTTGACGGAAACGTTCATTCTGCAAATAAGCCCTTTGTATATAACGGCGTGCGTGTTGTTCCAGTGCCAACTTTCGAAGCGAAAGGTTTGGCGGCGTTGACCTCCTCATTCTTCGCGACACTGAAAGCCATTGCGGCCAAACCGGACGTGATCCACTATCATGCCGAAGGTCCCTGCGTCATGCTGCGTCTGGCGCATTGGGCGGGCATTCGCACGGTAGCGACCATTCACGGTCTTGACTGGCAGCGTGCCAAATGGGGCAAGTTCGCCTCCATGTACCTGAAGCTCGGCGAGCGGACGGCGGCCAGGTGCGCGGACGAGGTGATAGTGCTGAGCCGCGGCGTTCAGGAGTACTTCCAACGGACGTACGGCCGGTCCACGCGTCTGATCCCGAACGGCATCGAGCCGGTGGAGTCGGTGGCTGCGGACCTGATCGCGAAGAAGTGGGGGCTGGTGAAGGACTCCTACGTGCTGTTCCTGGGGCGCATCGTTCCGGAGAAGGGCGTGCATTACCTCATCGACGCGTTCAAGCGCCTGGACACCGGCAAGAGGCTCGTGATCGCTGGCGGCGCATCGGATTCCGCCGAATACTACGAGTCGGTCAGGAAGGCAGCTGGATCGGATCCGCGCATCGTGCTTGCCGGGTTCACGCAGGGCGCGGAGCTGGCGGAACTGTATTCCAACGCGTACGCGTACGTGCTGCCCAGCGATCTGGAGGGCATGCCGATGAGCCTGCTCGAGGCGCTGAGCTACGGGAACTGCTGCCTGACCAGCGACATCCCCGAATGCGCCGACGTGCTCAGGGGCGAAGACGGCGTCATGCACGGCGTGACGTTCCGCGAGGGCGACGTGGACGACCTCGCGGCAAGGCTCCAGGAGCTCCTCGACCACCCAGACACGGTCGCCGCGTTCGGAAAGGACGCAGCCGCATACGTCACCGGCCGCTACAACTGGGACGCCATCACCCGACAAACACTCAACACCTACAAAGGAGAAGATCAATGAGTAATACAGCACTTCCCCTTATCAGTGTTGTTGTGCCTGTTTATAACGTAAAGCCCTATGTTGCTAAATGTCTAGATAGTATTTTGCGACAGACATACACCAACATCGAAATAATTGTCGTCGATGATGGGTCAACCGATGGATCTGAACTCATTTGCGATGATTACTCCAATAAAGACCCACGAATCACGGTAATTCATCAGAGGAATACCGGTCTTGCAGCAGCGCGCAATACCGGTATTGATGCAGCACATGGTGAATACCTAGGCTTTGTGGATAGCGATGACTTCATTGAGCCATTCATGTATGAGAAATTGCTTAATGCAGCCCAAAAGAATAACTGCGTTCTTGCTGTATGCGGTATTAATTATGTATTCGATAACGGTACAGTCATTCCAAAGGCAAATATCGAGCCTGATCAAGTATTTGACTTTCCCGATGCAATCACAGAGATGAACACTTATCGACTGTTCGATATGGGTGCATGGAGCAAGCTCTACAAATCTGAGCTTTTCGATGGCATACGCTTCCCCGTTGGCAAGCTTAGCGAAGATTTCTTTATCATGTTCAAAATCTTTGATCGTGCCCAAAAGGTAGCCTTCGTGTCAGACGCTTGTTACAACTACTACCAGCGGACAAACAGTATTACTAAAAGTAAGAAAATCAATCATGATTTCCTTGAAGCTGCATATAAGCAAATGCGTTATATAGATCGAAACTATCCGTCCTTATCTGTAATTGGACATACTGCATATGCATCTGCAGCGCTGACCGTTTATGACTCATACTTGAAGAATCAAGTACCTTGTCCGGAAGCATTTCGTAAGCAATGTATTTCCATCATTCAAAACCAAAAACAGTACATTGCACAGGCAAACTACATATCAAAAGCAAAACGTATCCAATTCCATTTATTTTTGATAAATGCAACGTTATATAAAGTCATATTTATGACTTATAAAATACGCAATAAAATCTGATCTATTTTAAATAGGAATAAAAAAACTTGATAATTTAAATAGGAGGTGACTATGTCAACGATATCTAGATTCCATATCACGCAAGAAAAGCTATGCATGATATTATTTGCATTTATATTACTTAGCCGAGCCTCCATTACCACTGAATTCAATTACGTTCCTCTTAATACTACTGCGGTACAGACTTTTTATTCTTTATCTATGTTAGGTCTTTATGTCAGTAAAAAAATAAGTACTAAAAAAATCGGCACTATGCATTGGTCAACGGCATTATCTGCCTTGCTGATTATTTATATAATATTATTCGGTGCTATTTTTGTTAATCCACCGTTAGCGCAATACACGAACGGTATCTTACTCAGGCAAATGCTCTTTCTTATGATCGTGTTTTCAACGGTCTCTGTAACAGTGGCATATCGACTATTCGATAAAATGTTGCTTACAGCATTTTATACATTTTCTTTTATTTTATTTTTCCAGTTTGCTACTCATATAACTGATCTCGGTTTACTTAATCCTTTGACAGTATTCAGTGATTCGAGTCGAGTAAGAGCAGATTATGGTTTTAGCCATTACAATGCTCTAGGAGCATTTTGCGCATGCCATATTATCATTTGGATGATTCTCAAAGCTCGACATCTCATTCCTTTTAAGCATAATATCCTGAATGTGATTGTACTTCTTATAAGTGTTCTCATGCTGTTGGGAAGCGCTTCTCGTAATGCGATTTCAAGTTTGATCGTGTACGCAATCTGCTATGGGTTCATGTCGCTGAAAGAAACACCCAATAGACGTTATTTTAAATTACTTCTTGAATGTCTTCTATTACTTTTCTTGTTTGTTTTCTTTGTGGCAGGAGCTTCCAATATTCCATTAACAGATTTGTTGAATCAATCCAACAGAGAAACATTGTTTGAGGTAGCATTACCAACGTTCTTCTCAAGCACACGTACGATGATAGGACTCGGATTAGCTTCCAATGAAATTTATGGCATGAATCTAACCCCGTACCCAACATATTGGCTTGACAACAGCTATGTTTATGTACTTGTTACTACTGGTTTTATTGGAATTATTCTATACATTTTAATGATATTGGTCCTATTTATTGGACTAAGACATGTTCAATTGCGTGCAATGCGAAAGCATACAATTTCATTAACAATCATGTGCCTATACTCAGCCCTATTTGAAACAACTTTATTCTGGGCTGGAGTCATGCAAAATTATGTTTATCTTCTCATTCTTCTCGTGGCTATTAGCGGATATTTCAATAATCAATATTCGAATATTTTTTCAAAATCAATTAAGGAGACAATATGACAACGAACGCAGACACCATCGGTATGATGACTTTCCATGCGTCCCACAATAATGGCTCTATGCTTCAGGCTTTGGCGCTTCAACACATTTTAGAAAACCATTTCCACCAAAAGACTGAGTTAATTGATTTTTCCAACCAGGGCCAGCGTAATATGTACGCACCGGTTCCAAAGCCTAAAAACTGGAAACAAGCAATTAAAAGCCTGATTTGGTCCACCAATATGAGTCAAATGAAACACCAGTACGACTCTTATGAAGCATTCGAAAAACGATACTTCCATATGTCCTCTGATACGTATTCTTCAATTGAAGAACTTAAGCCGCTCGCCGATAAGTATAAAGCCTTCATAACCGGAAGTGATCAAGTTTGGAATATCAAGTGCATTGATGCGGATGATGCATACTACCTCTCGTTCGTTAAGGACCGACCCAAATTCGCCTATGCTGTGAGTTTCGGCGCTAACAATCCTTTCATTCTTGAAGGCGATACAAAACGTTATGAGAACTATCTTGAACATTTTGACAAAATTTCTGTTCGAGAAAAGAATGCACAGAAATGGATCAAGGAAGCAACTGGCGTCGAAGTACCTATCTGCCTAGATCCCACCATGCTTCTTAATGAAAGCGAATGGGAACAACTTGTCGACGTTGGTGATACACCTGTTATTAGTGGAGATTATATCTTCTACTACTGTTTCAGCATCACCGAAGAAGTCCAACATTTCCTGAAGTCCATTTCTAAGAAGACCGGAATGCCTGTGTATTTCATGGAAGCAAAAGAATGGACTCTAAAAATGTGCTGGCGTAACGACATTAGACTCATACGCTCTTATGGACCTGACGTTTATATGAATGTGGTCAAGCATGCAAAACTCTTTGTCACAAGTTCGTTCCACGGAACTGCTTTTGGCACAATTTACCGAAAGAACTTCTGGTATATCCGCAGCAAGCATAGCGAGTCCTCGCTCGATGATCGCGCGAGCTCATTCTTAACACAGCTTGGTCTCATGTCACGATACCGTACTATCGCTGAGCTTTCTGCTCTTGATTTGTTTGAACCGGTAGACTATACGCAGCTGCCTGATAAATTAGAGCCACTTCGAATTCATTCGTTCGAGTATCTTCAATCTGTAGTGGATTCATTGAACTAATGTCTCAACACGCATATTTGATTATGGCGCATCAGCATCCTGAGCAATTGAGGATGCTGATGCGATGTTTGGACTACAAGAACAATGACATTTTCTTGCATATTGATGCAAAATATAAAGATTTTGATGGAATTAAGCATCAATTAAGTGCGCAAGTCAGGAATGCCAAGTTAGTAGTTCTTCGCAATCGTGTAGATGTTCGCTGGGGGGATTTTTCGCAAATCGAATGTGAGTTGCGTCTTCTTGAAGCAGCAACATCTGAATCGACCTACTCTTATTATCATCTATTATCTGGCGCCGATTTACCTCTTGCTTCTCAACAGGCCATACATAACTATTTTGATGAGCATCAGGGTACTGAATTCATTCATTTCGATAAACATATCTTGGATCGTTCAACCTATGAACGCGTATCAAAATATGCATTCTTTTCCGGACGTCATAAAAATATTATTGAAAAAACATTATATCGTCTTATATTAACGCTCCAAATAGGGGTTGACCGTGGACGCAGCTATGGCATCAAATATCAAAAAGGCGCCAATTGGTTCAGTATTACTGATGAACTCGCACGATATGTCGTCTCTCAGCGTAAGGAAGTAGAGCATATATTCAAACGCACACGTTGCGGAGATGAATTTATGCTGCAAACCATAGTTGCCAACTCGTATTTTAAGAACAGAATATATACACCAAATTATTGCGATAGTTATGATTCGATTCGTTACTGCATCGATTGGCAACGAGGTAATCCATATACCTTCAGACAAAAAGACTATGGTGCACTTATTTCTTCAGGGATGTTATTTGCCCGGAAGTTTGATTCAGATATTGATCAAAAAATCATTGATATGATTGTTCAATTCGTCACGAAGCAACAGGAAGTTTAGCTCATGTCCTCTCTAAAGAAGAATTTAGCATACAATGTTGCCTACCAAATTCTCGTTATTATTTTACCGCTAATCACCGCTCCATACGTATCACGAGTACTTGGGGCAGATGGACTAGGAACTTATTCCTATATATTTTCCATTGTTACATATTTTGGCTTATTTGGCATGCTTGGAATAGCAAACCATGGCAATCGTAGTGTTGCCCTAGTACGAGATAATAGGCAAAAGGTATCAGAAGCCTTCAGTAATACCTATATTATCCAGTTATGCACCACAGTTATTGCCTTGCTTCTTTATTTTCTTTTTATTTATTGTTGGTTTTCAGGAGATAAAACAATTGCATACATTGAAAGCATAATTGTTTTATCTTATGTCTTAGATATAACTTGGTTTTTCTTTGGCTTAGAACAATTTGCAGTAACAGTCACTAGGAATGCAATTATAAAGATTGCTACTGTAGTGGCAATCTTTATTTTTGTTCGATCCCGCGAAGACCTTTGGATATACGCTCTGATTATGTCATGCGGCATGTTATTTAGTCAAATATATCTTTGGCTCCGTATTCGGAAGTACGCTGATTTCTGTAAACCTTCATGGTCTCAGGTTAAGTCCAATATTAAACCTGTACTGATGCTTTTCATTCCTGCAATTGCATATAGCATATATAAACTATTAGATAAAGTCATGCTTGGCGCAATGTCTTCCATGTCGCAAGTTGGCTTGTTTGATAATGCAGAAAAAATCATTAATATACCATCTAGTCTCATTACGGCATTTGGAACTGTAATGATGCCTCGCATCACTGTTTTGTTGGGAACAGGTGACGAGCATCGCATTTCCTATTTAAATAAAATCTCAGTCAGGTACTTTACCTTACTGGTAGTTGGAGCTGCATTTGGATTAGCTGGAATATGTAATGTACTTGCTCCAGTCTATTTTGGTTCCGAATTCGTTGGCAGTGCGCCGATAATCGCAGGCCTTGGTTTTAGTCTTATATTCGTCACTTGGGCAAATGTCATTCGTACTCAGTATTTAATTCCCAATAAATTAGATAAGCCTTATGTAATTTCCTCAGTTATCGGTGCACTTGCCAACCTTGCAGTAAACATCATACTTATTCCAAAATTCGCCGGTATTGGTGCAATGATTGGAACAATTATTGCTGAATTTACAGTATTTTTTGTACAGCTAATACTTGTTCGTCGATCATTTCCTATGTCGCAATATTTACAGCCAGTTCTTTTCTTGTTCCCAATTGGAATGATAATGTTTGCTGTTGTATATTGGATTGGTGCCTATATGGGCAATACGATCATTACGTTAATTATCCAGATTCTAGTAGGTGGATTCCTATATCTTTCTGGCTCAATGGTGTATCTGAAAGTAATTCATGATGAATTTTTTGAAAAGTTGACCTCACGTATCTTTCATCATGGGCGACATAACGCATAATTTCATTAGTGATTACGAGGACAATAAATGACTTCTAACCCTTTGTTCAGTGTCGTAATTCCCGCTTATAATGCTGGGAGCTCTATTTCCAGTTTAATCAATAAATTTATTAAACAAGATTATGCCCGCATGGAGATAATCGTCGTTGATGACGGATCTCAAGATGATACCTACACCATATGTCAAGTTTTATCCAGTAAACATAGTTGTCTTACTGTTCTGCATCAAGAGAACCAAGGTGTTAGCGCGGCTAGAAACCTCGGTTTACAGCATGCTTCTGGAGACTACATACTATTTGTGGATAGTGATGATGACATATCTACAGAATATGTAGCACGGATTTGTTATCTTTGCGAGCATACTGATGCAGATTTAATTCAAATGAACTGGTTTGAGGGTACGCATCAGAGTGGTTTCATTGATGGTTTATTTGGCATTCAAAGGGGATTCATACCTCTTGACGATTATATCGACACGGTATTGCAACAACGTGTTAATCCTCCGTGGAATAAGATTTATAAGAAATCGATTATCGATGCTTATGGTCTAACATTTAATACAATGCTTTCTATGGGCGAAGATCTTGAATTTGCACTCAAGTATCTTGAGCATGTCTCGACGGTATATATGTCATCAGATAAAGTCTATTATTACATTATTAATCCTAATGGGGTTTGCGCAAAAGCGTCACTTTCTTATTTTGCCGATATTCATATTGTTCTCATGGCAATGAAACGTATCATTAAGGTAAAGAACACACAAAAGAATCATCAGCATTATGCTGATGATTCTTTTGTGGCATCTGTTTTTCGTTTTATTGGAGGATGTGTGATACAAGGCATATCTTTCACGAATATATATCGCGCGTTGTCCACTAGCGGCGTACGTAAAGATTTGAAAAAAATGAGTAATCTATCTTTTCCTGCTCGTATTCGATGGCTTTTAATTCGTTTGAACTTATATCATCTCATTGCTGCGCTCTACGCAGCAAAAAATAGAAACGGCATACGTATATAACACCTTTGAAAAGGATAGGAAAAATGATTCACACAAAGGAAGATCTCAAAAGATATCTCTATGCAGACCGGGAAGCTCAGCCACCTCACCCAAACATTATATTGCGTCATTTTGACCCTATTTATAGAATAAAAACTTTAATACGATTATGTGAATATCATTTTAACCTTTCCTCAAACTCTTTCTATCATAAAGTTGCTTATTATTGCCGCAAGTTACAGCTTAAAAGACTAGAAGATAGGTTTTGTTCTGAATTTGCTATTAATGTATTTGATGAAGGATTGGTGATTTGGCATCCGCAGAGGATAATTATTAATCCTAATGCTAAAGTTGGAAAACATTGCAGCATATCTAGTGGCGTTGTCATTGCACAGGCTCATAACATGTGCCCCACAATTGGGGATAATGTTGAGTTGATGATAGATTGCGCTGTTTTAGGTAACATACATATCGCTAATAATGTTCGTATAGGAGCCAAGACATTAGTCATCAAAAACATTAATGCTGTCAATACAACATGGGCTGGTATTCCAGCAAAAAAGATTAGCGATAAAGGCACAATAGAAACTCCTATCCCTCGTCCTACCGCACATCTATAAACCTAGAAAGGCACTATTTACCAATTCTGATGGACATTCAAACGATTGTCATTGGTCTTCTGGCCTACCTTCATCTGATTTTTTGGAGGCTGTGGTGCGGTGGAAATCTGGCACCAACACCCACTGCCAAACATCACGAATAATCATCCGCAGCCATCGCCGCCAGCGGCGTCGCCGCCGAAGCCGAAGTCCTAGCCAACCGATATGCCGATATGGCAGCTAGGGAACGCCGCGAAACCAGACTCGCCATCCTTGCTGCCACCGTCATCGTCGGCACCGTCATCTTTGTCTGTCGGAATAAAGACGGCGGCATAGAGGTCGACACAGCAAAGTATTACCTAAATTCTTCATCATGTGTAAATTAGAGGGCACGACGAGCGCGTGGATTGGCAACGGTGTGTTGGACTGTTCCTGGAGGGTCTTTCCTTGTTGCGTGAACTCCACGGGACTCATGTAATCGAGGGTCGAGTGGAGCCGCTGGTGGTCGTACCACCACACGTACCTGTTCAGGTCCGAGCGCAGCCGTTCCACGCTCGTGCAGACGTTGTCGTACATGAGTTCCTTCCTGATGAGACGGTCGGTGGATTCCACCACCGCGTTGTCGTACGGGCTGCCGGGCCTGGAAAGGGAATGCGTGATACCGAACTCGGCGAGCATGCGCTCCATCCTTTCGCCGGCGAACCCGCCGCCGCGGTCCGTGCGGAGCACCTGGATGTCCGTCAGGGGGAAGCGCGGCGCGGCGAACGCGGCCAGCACGAGGTCGGTGTCGTGCCCGACTTCCACGGAATGGCCGGCGATCTGCCGGTTGGCCAGGTCGCCGGGCAGGCAGACGTACGCCCACGAACTGCCGACCCTCACGTAGGCCGGGTCGGAGGCCAGATGGGTGCGCGGCGCATAGCCATTGAACTCGCGGGCGAGGATGTTGGGAGCCGGGTCGTCGTTCGGCCTGGCCGGGCGTGGCCTATAGGCGGCCTTGGAATAGGAGCTGGCCATGCCGTTCCTCTTCATGATCCGGTTGACGCGGCGGCGGGACAGCGTCACGCCCTCGTGCCCCAGGGCGTGCTTGATCTTCCTGGCCCCGTACACCTTGCCGCTGTCCCTCCACACACGCTCCACATCCTTCTCGTAAGGGTCGGCGCGTTCGGCCTCGGGGTGTTCGAGCATCCAGTAGCAGGTCGACTTGGCAACGCCCAGGATCCTGCACTGCGCTGATATCGGGCAACGGCCGGCGTTGGACCGTATCACGTCTACTTTCGTGCGAATACCTGTATTTCGTCAAGTCGGTGTTTCGTGTTTAGTCATGTATTTTTTTCGGGTTTAGGCAGTTGCATGCATTTTCCTTATTTTTCCGGTTGCGCGGAGGTGTTCCTGCCGAACATGAGGGCCTCACTGACGCGGCGGCTCTGGCCGGTGAACTCGAGGAGCCGCCCGTGGTGCACGATGCGGTCGATGATCGCTGCGGCGAGTTTGTCGTCCGCGAAGACCGTGCCCCATTTACTGAACTCGATGTTCGTGGTGAATATGATGCTCCGTCTTTCGTAGCTGCCCGCGATGATCTGGTAGAGCAGGCGCGCCCCGTCGATGTCGAAGGGTACGTAGCCGAACTCGTCCAGTATGATCAGGTCGGCACGGCCGATGTCCCGGAGCATCGTCTCGAGCGTGCCGTCGCGTTTGGCCTTGCCCAGCTGGAGGACGAGCTCGGCGGTCTGATGGAACCGCACGCCCAGCCCCATGTCGATCGCCTTCATGCCCAGCCCGATCGCGAGATGTGTCTTTCCGCGCCCGGTCTTGCCGTAGAACACCAGGTCCTGCGCGCGCGGGATGAAACCGAGCCCTAGGAGCTCATCGAGCATGTAGCCTGTGTTTTAGCAAGTTGGCGTCCGCTTTGTGAGCGGTGTTTTTCCGCAGTGTAGGCAGCGGGTTTTCCGCAGGGTGTGCGGTATCGGCCGCTGCCTGTCTGCGTTGTGTTGGTTATTTGGTCATGAGGGCGTGTTCGCTTCGGTAGGAGCGGCCCTCGAATCTGATGAGCCGTCCGTGGTGGACGGTGCGGTCGATGAGGGCGGCGGCCATGTTCTTGTCGCCGAGCACGCGTCCCCATCCGCTGAATTCGATGTTGGTGGTGTAGATGATGCTCCTTGTCTCGTAGGAATCGGAAATGATCTGGAAGAGGAGCCTGCTGCCCTCCTCGTCTATGGGCAGGTAGCCGAACTCGTCGATGATGAGAAGTCGGGCCTTGCCGATGCTCGCGAGTTCCCGGTCGAGCCGGTTCTCCTGCTGGGCGCGGCGCAGACGCATGAGCAGTCCGGTCGCGGTGAAGAAGCGCACCGGGACGCCCCGCTCGCAGGCGAGCCGTCCGATCGCGATGGCCAGGTGGCTCTTGCCGGTGCCGACGGGCCCGTAGAGCACGAGGTCCTCGCATCCGGCGACGAAGTCGAGGTTCTCGAGCTGCGCGCGCCCCCAGTCGGCGGGCATCTTCAGGTTGGTCCAGTCATAGCCGTCGAGGGTCTTGTCGGCGGGGAAGCCGGCCTGTTTGAGCAGGCGCAGGCGTTTGGATCGCTCGCGCGAGTCGAGTTCGGCCGTGAACCATCGTTCGATGAAGTCGAGCTGGTTGGGCGTGGCCTCGGCGAGCGTGCCGGCGAGCACGCTGCGTGTCAGGGTCAGGCTGCGGCTCATCTTCAGGATGCGTTCGCTTTTCTCGGTCGTGGACGCGCGCCTGCGTCGGGTCTCCGGGATCACCGGATCGGGTCTGACGCTCACCGTTCTTCCCCTCCGTCGTCCGTGCCGGTGATGAACCGGTCGTAGCCGCTCAGGTCGGGCTCCTCGATCCCGCCGGGGTATTCCCACTCGCCGTCGCGCATGCGCAACGCGATCGGGGTGAGCGAGTCCGCGTGCAGGCCCATGTCCCTGTTCGAGCGCAGGATCTCGCCGCACGCCTGCATCGCGGGATCGAACCCGGCCGCCCGGCACGCGTCCCCGATCGCTTTGAGGCTCTCCCTCAACGTCTTTTCGTCCATGGAATCAAGCCACGCGCGTATATCGTCGGGCACGTCCGGGCGGATCGAGCTTTCCCGCCACGCGCGGGGTTTGACCGCGAGCCGGGGAAGCACGAGCGCGGGATCCTCCACATTGCGCGACCGTCCGTACTGTCTGGGATACTCCGCGAAGAGCTCGCCGGTGGCGGGCGAGGTGAGCGTGACCGTGTCCCACCGGATCGCGGCCAATACCCTGGAACGCGCCGAATCGGGGCCGGCGAGGTACCGGTTCGAGTCGATGTCGACCAGCCCGTACTTGTCGGCCGTCCGGCTTTCCCAGCGAACCGGGTCGAACGCCGTGGACGGCAACGGCATCAACGCGGCCCTCTCCTCGTCGAACACCTCGGCCACGGGCACGTCCAGCGACCTCGGGCAATACGAGTCCCTGGCGAGCCCGTCGCACCGCTCCAGCAGGAGACGGCTCAACTGCCCATACGATTCCGCGCGCATGGGCGGCACCATGAGATTGCGCCGCAAAAACCCGACCGCGTTCTCCACGCTGCCCTTCTCGTTGCCCGAATACGGGTTGCAGAACCGGACCTCGAGCCGGTAATGCGCCACGAACGCGGAGAACACCCCGGTCAACGCGACCTCGCCCTTCGCGTTGCGCCGGCCGGCACCGGTCGCGTTGTCCATCACGATCACGGGAGGAACACCCCCGATATGCTCGAACACGAGCATCAGGCCATGGCACAGACACTCCGCGTTCTCGCCCGGCAACGCCACGCACAACCGCATGTTCGAATACGGCAACGAGACCACCAGGCAATGCACGTCCGCCATCTCGCCAGCGATCCGGGCCCGGGCCACGCCGAAATCGACCTGCATGCTGCCCGCCGCCCACTCGAGCCGCACGTACCCCTCGCGATCCGGCACGCCGCGGTTCGCCTCGCGCCACCGGTGCACGTAACGCATCGTGGTCGAATACTCGCCGTCGTAATCCGTCTCCGCCAGCAGACGGTCGTGCACGCGCCTGATCGTGTGCCGCTGCTTCCTGGGCAGCAGACGATCGGCCTCCAGCCACTCGTCCACCAGATGCGCGTACGGGTCGATCTTCGACCCGTACCTGCGATCCGCCTTCGGCTTGGGCGAGCAATCCTCCATATCCGCGTACTTCGCGACCGTCCCGCGATCCACGTGAAGACGCCGCGCTATCTGCGCGCGCGACATTCCCTGCCGGTCGAGTCTCCTGATATCTTGCACAATGGGCATCGGTATCGCCATGTTCCTTTCCTTCCCGAGCGCCGGCCGGCGGCAACCGGCCGAATCAAAACCGATTGGCAACTCGGGAATATACAGGCGGCGGCACCGATGCCTATCACATCACCGGGAAACGATGACGACACCGGGGAAAACCATCAGCCCACACTACGGAAAAACACTGCCGAACCTGTCGAACAAACATTGAAGCAAAACAATGTAGCCGTCGGGGAGCCTGACGTTCGTGAAGTCGTAGCCGTCGAGACCCTTGACGACGGGGAACCGGGCGCGGCGCAGGAGCCTGTCGTGCTTCGCGCGTTCCCTGTTCGCCAGTTCCGTGTCGAGCAGGCGGTGGACGGCGTCGACCTGGCGGGGCGTGGCCCAGCCGGCGAATTCGTCGATGCTCGCCTTGGAGATGAACAGCTTGCGGGCCTTCTCGTAGAGCCCTTCGTCCGTCTTCGTGTTCATCGCCCGCCTTCCTGCACGCCGACGTCCGCGGTGAACGCGATGTCGTATTCACCCGGATCCGGCCTGTCATCGTCGTATTCGATACCCGCCACGCCCTCGGCGAGCCTGGCCGCGAGCAGTGTGACACCGGCGCGGTCCGCCCCGCCGGTCGATTCGAGGATGGAAAGCATCGCCTCGACCGCGTTCGCCCACCCGGATTCCCTGTCAACGCGTTTGAGGGTCTGCAGCGCCTCGTTGCGTGTCTGTCTGTCCTGCCGATCCAGCCATTCCCGCAACGGGTCCGGCAACGCGTCACGTACCCGGCTGTTGGGCCAGGACGCGGGCTTGTTGCACAGCAGCGCCAACTGCATGGACGGGTCCTCGCTGTTCGTGCTGGCCTGGCCGTACGCCCGAGGATGGGTCGCCAGATGCTTGCCCGACGAGTCGAGGACCCCGGGCCTCGAGCGCGCGGAGGCCCACGATCACCTCTCTGCCCGCGTTCGCCCGGTCCGCGGAACAGCGATGCCGTCCCCGGGCGCGGCCACGCCGTACCGGTCGGCCTTCATATGCCGCCACGTGACCACGTCGAAACGCTTCCCGGGCAACGGCAGCAGCGCCGCACGGTCCTCGGAGAACAGGCCACGTTCCTCCGTGTCCTTGCGGCAGTGCGGTTTCGTGGCCAGCTCCAGGCACCGGTCCGGCAGCCCGGCGCTGAAGTTCTCCAGGCTCCATACGCTCGGCCGGGGCACGAACAGCTTGCGCCGCACCATGCCGACCTTGGACTCCACCGCGCCCTTCTCATGACCGGAATACGGGTTGCAGAACGAACAATCGAACCCGTAATGCGCCTGGAAGGCCTGGAACAGGTGCGTCAGGCGCGGCTCGCGCTCCCCGTACCCCTTATGGCCCACGCCGGCGGCGTTATCGAACACGATCCGCTCCGGCACACCGCCCAGCCACTCGAACAGGTTGCGCAACGCCAGGCACGTGCACTCAGCGTTCTCGCCCGGCATCAACTGCACCAGACCGACGTTCGAATACGGGAAATCAAGCACGAAATGATGCATCCGCTGCACCACGCCGCGCAACAGCACGTCGACCTCGCCGAAATCGGCCTGCGCCTCGCCTGGATGCCATACCAGATCCATGAACGCCTCATCACGCTCCGCCGCGAACTCACGCCTGAGCCGCGCCACCGCCCGCGTCACCGTGGACAGGGAGACCTCCGCGCCATGCTCGTCCCTCAACCGCTCCCAGATCCTGGTCGCGGTATGCCGCTGCTTGCGCCAGTTCGCGCGATCCTCCGCGAGCCACTGCTCGATCACGGGCAGATACGGGTCCGACCGCCGACGCGCGCGGCTTTCTCACCGACGGCACGGCCGACAGATCCTCCTTCGCGAGGTACTTACGCACCGTCGGCTCCGCCGGCATGTGTTTTCCGCGCGATCGACGCGACGGATTCCCCGTTCCGCCGCAAACGACGGATAGACTGTACTTGGGGCATGCTGATCATAATCCTTTCCGGTCCTTTCTGGCGGAGATACAAGCACCATCCAGTTAAGACCATTCCGTGGTCGGCATGCTCTGCCTAAACCCGAAAAATCATCGTGACTAAACCCGCAACAACTAATTGAACACAAACAGAATACCGGCGCCGCTTGTTCTGAAACGTCGACCTCCATCTCCAGCTGCCTGTTGCGTTTCCGCAATTCGATCAGCTCGTTCTCCTCGGGAGTGCGGTTGTCGGCCGCTTTCGTGGAGCCGCTGTTACGTATCCCCTGCACCCAACGCCGCAGCGTGGAACGCGGGATGCCGTACTCCGCCCTGATCTGCGACGACGGCTTGCCGTTCCCGTTACGACTGCACGATCTGCCTCTTGAACTCCTCCTCGTAATGACGGGGACGATTCGGATCGGCCATGATGATCAACTCCTTCGTTGTCATGTCCCGCATGAACCAGTCCAATACATTGTAGCCAATCCAGATCCGCGAGACGTTCGAGAACAGCAAACGCCGCTACGGGTACAAGCGCGTGCACCTCGAGCTCAGAAGCGCGGGCATCGTCGTCTCCGCGAAACGCGTCATGCGCCTGATGACGGCCCATGGGCTCGTGCCCTTGTCCGAGAGCGTGAAGCGCTACAGCTCCTACAAAGGCGAGATCGGCGGCGCGCCGGCCAATCTCGTGAACCGGGACTTCCACGCCGCGAACCCGAACCGGCTGTGGGTCACGGACATCACCGAGTTCAGGATCCCGGCGGGCAAGGTGTACCTGTCGCCGGTCATCGACCGCCACGACGGCATGCCGGTCGCCTGGACGATCGGCACGAGCCCCAACGCCGCATTGGCCAACGGGATGCTCGAGTCCGCGTGCGCCACGCTCAGGCCCGGCGAGACGCCGATCATCCACTCGGACCGTGGATGCCACTACCGGTGGGACGAATGGATCCGCATCTGCAAGAGCCACGGCCTGACGCGGTCGATGAGCGCGAAGGGCTGCAGTCCGGACAACGCGGCCGCCGAGGGGTTCCTCGGCAGGCTCAAGCAGGAGTTCTTCCACAAGCGAAGCTTCCAAGGCGTCTCGATCGACGAGTTCATCACGTTGTTGGACGAGTACATGGTCTGGTACAGGGACAAGCGCATCAAACTCGAATACGGGATGAGCATCATGGACAAACGCATCCAGCTCGGGCTCGTCGCCTGAACGTGCGTGCTATCGTTGCGAACGACCATTCAGACAACGAAGTCCAACAAAACGTCACCGCCCCCGTCTTTATTAAAAGCTTCCATAAAGCCTGACTTGGTGTCTCATTGGGAACGTATCGGTGGACGACACTGAGAAACTCAGAGGGAATAAGACTTTCAATAGAAAAAAGAGGGTAAGCCTATGTCTTTGTCAATTCTGTAGAAGGTTGTCGTATTGGGGTCTCGGTGACCGTCGTGGGTGTGCTTCGTCTTGCTGGCTGATCCGATGCTTTGTCTGCCGCTTGAGTTTCATGCGGCGAGGACACGGTCTGCGGACGTCCCCGCTCCTCCCATATCCGGACAAGCATTACATTCTGTTCTCCAAGGAAGGATTCACCGACAACATGAAACGTCTGGCCGAAGAGGACGGTGCCGTCCGACTCGTCTCGTTCGATGAGATGGCCTGAAGCCTATGTTCGGTTTACCGTAACCCGAGGAGGGTGTTTCCGCGGGGTGCCCCCCCTCCTTGTAGGATATGGGGGTATGGCTGATGAAGTTTTCTCTCCGAAGAACGTTATTGTGACCGGTGGCTGTGGTTTTATCGGTTCAAATTTCGTGCATTACGTGTATGACCATCATCCTGATGTGCATGTGACGGTGTTGGATGCGTTGACGTATGCGGGCAACTTGGAGAACATCCGTCCGATCCTGGGCGATCGTGTGGAGTTCGTGCACGGCAACATCTGCGACGCCGAGTTGCTCGACAAGATCGTTCCGGGCCATGACGCCATCGTGCACTACGCCGCGGAATCCCACAACGACAACTCGATCGCGAACCCGGAGCCGTTCCTGAAGACCAACGTGGAGGGCACGTTCCGCCTCTTGGAGGCGGCCCGCAAGTACGACGTGCGCT
>ERZ841116.541-NODE-541-length-27614-cov-3.996045_pt1 | contig 27614 bp, 44 predicted proteins | sample MGYA00519875_ERZ841116 | MGnify/ENA primary metagenome ERZ841116 (study PRJEB31850, sample SAMEA3708889) | human gut metagenome | biome: human gut; feature: human-associated habitat; material: faeces | place: China | collected 2014 ... | reverse complement strand
GTTCCAAACCTTCGAACGACTTGCTCAACGTGTTCAGGCCGTACAGGCTTTCCGGCGCGAGGATGAGCACGCGGCCGTCCTGCTCGTATTCCTTGGCCAGCGCCACTTCGTCGTTGTACGTCTGATAACGGTTGAGCAGTTTTTGCGGGTTTCAATCGACTTTACGCGGTCTATCGGAACATTCGCGCTCAGCGATCAAGCAGCGATTGCGCTAATTGCGCGATTTGTGTGGAAGTGTCGGAATTGGCCAGCTCGATACCACCGTCCGCGTCTTCCGGAGAGAGTTTGCCCAACGATTCGAGCACTACGCCAAGATGGCGCACGGTACCTTCGTTGCCGTCGATGATTGCCGCTGTGTCGGGCAGCAGTTCGCGGAAATAGTCGCGGTAAAACACGAAATGCGTGCAGCCAAGCACTACCGAATCGATCGTCGACAAATCATACTGGTCGAAATACTGGTGCAGCGTGTGCATCACAACATCGTGATCGTCGAGTTGGCCGTGCTCAACGATCTCCACCAAACCGGGGCAGGGTTCCGGAAAGATCGTATGGTCTGTTTTGAAACGATCCATCAGCACGGCGAACTTGCGTTCCCGCAACGTCAGGGGAGTAGCTGCGACGATGACACGCTGACGATTGCCATGGCCTCGATCGCACGCCACCTTCAGCGCTGGTTCCATGCCAATGATCGGAATGTCGTATTTGTCGCGCAACTCGTTGGCTGCGGCGGAAGTGGCGGTATTGCAAGCGATGACAACCGCTTTCACTCCCTGCTCCACGAAACGTTTCACAATGGCGTCGGACAGCTTGCGTACCTGTTCAGGTGATTTGGTTCCGTACGGAGCGTTCGCGGAATCGCCAAAATACAGCACGCGTTCGTTCGGCATATCGCGGCGGATTTCGCGCGCCACGGAAATCCCGCCCAAACCGGAATCGAAAACGCCGATTGGTGCCGTTGAAGTCATACGTCCTCCCTTGTTCCGCACGCAAACATACTGCAACATAATGCACACGTGTTGCGTCCAACTTCTTCAATAGCCTACCGCGTGTAGAGTGAATCGGTATGAGCATTCCAAGCATTGTTTACAAAGCGCACGCCACCGGCAACGATTTCGTGGTGTATCTGGACGCCGAAGGCACGTACGAGCCTACCGCCGATGAAGTGCGATTCCTGTGCGACCGTCATTTCGGTATCGGTGGCGATGGCTTGATCCGCCTTACTCATCCGCAGGCGGTGTCCGATTTGAACGACAAGCAGATTGCCGTTTGTGCTGCCGACAATGCGGATTGGTTCATGGACTACCGCAACGCGGATGGTTCGTTGGCTGAGATGTGCGGCAACGGCACGCGTGCGATCACTCTGTTCGCGCAACGGCAGGGTATTGCCGGTCAGCCGGGCGGTGAACCGTTCCGTCTCGGCACCCGTGCCGGTGTGAAGGTTCTGACTTCACTTGGCGATGTGCCGACTCTTGGCAAGGACGTGTTCCAGGTTGAGATGGGTTCATGGAAGCGTGGCGATCTTGATGGATACGAAGTGACGATTCCCGGCACGGCCGGTTCCGCACGCGGCACGTTCGTGGACATGGGCAATCCGCATGTGGTGGCCGTCATCGAAGACGCGTTCTCCAGCCTGCCGACGGTGGAACAGCTTGATTTGGTGACCAAGCCGGTGGTCGCGCCCCGAATCGAAAGCGACCAGAATGTTGAGTTCGTGCGCATCGACGAGCAAAGCGAAGGCGACAACGAGGGCAACGCCACCATGCGCGTCAACGAACGCGGCTGCGGCGAAACCCTGTCGTGCGGAACCGGCCTGTGCGCCACCGCCATCACGTTGCGTGCCAAAACCGGCATCGACCATTGGACAATCACCGTGCGTGGCGGCACCCTGCGCGTCGACGTGACCGATAACGACGTGAAACTCACTGGATCGGCCACCATCGTCGGCAAAATCGAACTGCTGTAAGGTTTTGCGCATAACACTGAAATTTGCGGATACGCAAAAGAAAGAAGCCGGCTGTTTCCAGTCGGCTTCTCTTGTAGGCGAGTGAATCCCTACTGCTGATTGGACGTTACTTGACGTCAACTGAACAGCAGGGGGCCGTCTTCGACGAGAATGATCACAATCAATGTCACGATCCATAAGGCATCGACCATCAGATCGTAATTAAGACGGTAGTAGGTGCGTACGCCCTCGCGCTTGGCCGGAATCTCCTGAACCACCGCCGTGGCATGAGACAACGCCATGAACTGCACGGTGGTGGAGAACATCAGGCACAGACACCACGGGCATAGCGCGTTGATCACAAACAACGACTGCGAGGTCAGCCAATACGAATAAGCCAGCGCGGCCAATCCACCCAGCCATGTGCACAACGCAAACCAGCGGGGCACGGCGACCTTCGTCAAACCGATCACCGCGATCGTTACGAACACTGATTCCGCGGCGATGCCGAAGAACGCATTCGGGAAACTCAAACCGGCGAACTTCACAACCTCAGCCTGCCACGATTCCGCAACCGCGGAACACGACATCACGGCATTCACATCACAGCTGAGCTTCTGACCGGGATTGCGCGCCAATTTCAGTGTCTCGGCGGAAAGCACGAACGATACGACCAGCGCTACCGCCGAGGCGATCAGCATGACTAGATACGTCCATGTCGCGGTATGCCGCCAACCGCGCGGCTTCGTATAATCATCGTCGAGAGTGGCTTCGGCAACCTGTTCGCCGGAAAAATCGCTCATCGTGCATCCTTGAATCAAAATACAAACGTTGTCATCGCCTAGTTTACGCGGTATTGTGCCGAGTCGCGCCAAAAACAGCTTACGATGGATACATGATTCGCGTAGGCACTGCGGCACCGCCCGCTGAAGGTTGGGACATTCACTGCCATACCGTTTTTTCCGACGGTACGGAAACGCCGCGTGCGTTGTTGCAGGAAGCGAGAGCATTGCGATTGCATGGTGTTGCGATTGCCGATCATGACACGACCTCCGGTTGGCAGGATGCGTTGGCTGCTTCGCGGGAGGTCAGATTGCCGTTGTTACGCGGTACGGAAATCACTGCCGTCGATGAGAGCGTATCCGTGCACATGCTCGCATTCCAATATGATCCGCTGAACGCCGATATCAGCGAGATGTTCGCGTCCACCCGCGAGGCGCGACTGCGTAGAACCAAGCGCATGGTCGAACTGATGGCGCAGGATTTTCCGATTACGTGGGATGATGTGCTCGCGCAGGTGCGTGAAGGCAAACGCACCACGATAGGTCGGCCGCATATCGCCGACGCATTGGTGGCTGCCGGCGTATATGAAACACGATCCGACGCTTTCGCCGATGCGGTGAGCGCAACGTCGAAATATTACATTCCCACGCCATCACCGACCACGCACGACGTGGTGGCCGCGGTCAAGGGTGCGGGCGGGGTGGTGGTTATCGCCCACGCCGGAGACCCCCGGCGCAATCGGACATTACTGACCGACCGGCAAATCGAATCTCTCATCACCGAAGGCTTGGACGGTTTGGAAGTGTGGCATCGCGGCAATCCATCAGAACAGCGTGAACGTCTGCTCACCATTGCGCGCCGGCACGACCTGCTGGTGACTGGCGGATCCGATTGGCACGGTAAAGGCAAGCCGAACGCGCTGGGGGAGAACCTCACCAGCGACGAAACAGTTCAGGAAATCATCAATCGAGGCGTCCGCTTGAGCAAAGAATCGTCGAAGGCGAAAATAAAAAACCGAAACGCAATCATCGACGCGTAATTGAGATATGAAACCAGAAACGAGTTGATCGCCCAAAATGGAAAAGCCAGGCGCGAACGTCTGGCTTTTCTTGTTACGTCGAAAACGTGTGTTTCAGTTCGAAGCTGAAATCTGGTGATGCGAACGGGTCAGAGGTTGCCGAAACCGACGGCGTGCTTGGTTTCGGAACCGATGATGGCGTAGCCGAGCGAGCCTGCCGGCACCACGATGCGACGACCCTTGTCGTCCGTCAGATTGATGGTCTTGCCGTTCTCCACGGCGTCGGCGATGGCCGCGTTGACCTCATCGGCGCTCTGTTCGGTGCTGAAGGTGACGGTGCGGGCCACATTCTGAATGCCGAGTTCAATATCCATGGATGCTCCTTCGTGATAATGCGCAATGCATGCGCACGTGTATGTACGGGTTATGTGCGCCTATTCTACGCGTAGCTTCTCATCGGTGGCGTCTTCCGCCTCCCACTGATTGATCTGCGCCTGCGCTTTCTGCATGGTCGCCTCATCTCGCTCCAACAGTGGAATGAGTACTGTCGCGGCCTCGCTGTGCGATGCGGGAATCGATTCTTCGTTCGTATCGTCGTTGTCGTCGGCCGTTTCCAGCCTGCTGATTACCATGGTGGAACTTGACGGCATGGATTCGTGCCGTTCTTTTGCGGAATGTTCCGGAATGAAAGTGCTGACCGAGGTCGCCTCATGTTCATTCGTATTGCCGGACGGTGCTTGTGATTGCTGGGTTCCGGCCGGTGCGAACGCTTCCGTCGCGTCGTTGACGATTTCCTTCGTCTTGCGGACCGGCTGGGAGCCGGTCACGTCGAAATCGCCGGTCGCGTCGAAATCGCCAGTGGAATCATCCATATCCACAGCGTCAACATGACGTTCGCCGGTCGTGTCGGAATCATTCTGCTGTGCGGCCGCGTTACGGCGACGCTCCGATTCGTTCAGCAACGTGCCTACGGTGATTGTGCTCGGCGGGCGCTGGGGGCGATCCTTGGACTCCTGCTTCGTTTCAGTTTGCACGCGATTCTTCGCTGTGGCGACACCCAACTGGTGGGCCAGGCGTTCCACCTGCGCCTTGAATTGCATAATCTTGGCGTTGTCTGCCTTGTTCAAAGCGGAAATAAAATCGCCGACCTGCTCCATCTGCAGCCACAGATTGGCCCGCAGCATAATCAGATCATCCAAACGATTGCCCAACATGTGACCGTATGCGGAAAGCAAGGCATTGCGGTGGTTCTCGTCAAGCTTGGCGAAAATCCAAGCCAAATCGCGGGCAGGATCGTTGACCTGCATATCCTGCCAATTCGTGACCGCGGTGATGGACGAACCGGAAAAAAGCACATCGCCGTCACGCAACCCGCCATGCACCGGGCAAGTGGAGAACGACCACAGGCCGTCGGTCTCAAGAATATTCGCCCAACTAGTGGTGATCTCCTGCGGAACATGACCAGCCTGACGCAGGCGCTTGATCCAAGCGGTCAGCTGAGCGCGAATCTGGCCGGTGACAAACGTCGGATAGCCCGCTTCCTGCAGGAAGTCGGGACGAAGGCGATGAATCGCGCCCAAAGCGGTGCCTACGCTGGAACAATCATCCAAAGTCAGCAGCTCCAACGGCCGCGCCTGACCCACATGGTGGGTGGCCACCAGCACGGACGTATCTCCAGTGGCGGAATGCTTCAAATCGCCGTTTGAAAAAGCTACTATGCTATCGACGGCAAAACCCAATCCGCCTAATTCGCGGGCTTGCGAGAGCGTCTGCGCAGCGCGCACGCGACCGGCAAGACGCTTACGGCCTTCAGGCGTGTTGGATGCGAACACGTCATACAGCTTGCCCGCTGCATCCTGAACCACGGCATGGTCGACGCCGTACCCCTCGTCGGTCGGGTTGGTCTGTTCGCTGGCACGCGCGCCCGCAATGGCGGCGTTCGGCATCGCCGCACTCGTCAGGGCAGCTATCATAAATTTGCTTCGTTCGGTCACAATTCCAACCTTAATACACAATAAGGGCGAAGCGTTGCCGACTTGCCAGTAAAACTGCAGGTGAACCGCGGGCAAATCGTCACATGGCGACGGCAATCTGCCACAATGGAACGTATGAGTGCAACAGCGGAAGAGATTCTTGACGGATTGGATGAGGCGCAAAGGGCGGCCGCAACGGCCGTGGACGGTCCAGTGCGCATCATCGCGGGCGCGGGCGCGGGCAAGACGCGAACCGTTACCCGCAGAATCGCCTATGCGTGCGCCACCAAAGCGTGGAATCCACGAAGCACGATCGCAGTCACATTCTCCGTCAAAGCGGCGGCGGAAATGCGTAGCCGCCTATCGAAACTCGATGTCGCAGCCGACGTCAAAGCAGCCACCTTCCACTCCGCGGCCCTCCATCAGCTACGCCAAGTGTGGCCGGACGTATGCGAGGGGCCGATGCCGTTCATTTCCAGAAATCCACGTGAACTGGTGGAGCGCTCGCTGCGCCGCGTCACCACCTTCCAAGTGGATGACGACACCATACGTAACTTGCAAGCGGAAATCAACTGGTGCAAAATCTCACTGATCGCACCGGAAGATTACGCGCGGGTTTGCGCGGCAACGCATCGACAGCCGCCATCAGGCCTCGAACCAAGCCAATTCGTAGACGTATACAAAGCGTATGAGGCAGAAAAAACCAACCGCAACGAAATCGATTTCGACGATATTCTGCTGATCGTTTGTCATCTGATGGAAAGCGACGAGGAAGTGGCCTCAGCTATCCGCTCCAACATCAGATGGCTTACCGTCGACGAGTACCAGGACGTTTCGCCATTGCAGCACCGTCTGCTCACCCGATGGCTCGGCTCAAACCGCAATATTTGCGTGGTGGGCGATCCGGCGCAGACCATCTACTCGTTCGCGGGCGCAAGTAGCTACAGTCTGCTCAACTTCGATTCGGAATTCGGTCCGCTCACCGCTGACATCAATCTGAACAACGACTACCGTTCCACGCCGCAGATCGTCAACTATGCCAATCGTGTGCTTGCGGCATCGCCGCAACGGGCCGATTATCTGAAGCTCAGCTCTGAAAGGAGCAAAGGACGGAGGGTCGTGGAAACCATATATGGCAGCGATTGGGAGGAAGCGCAAGGTGTGGCGGCGCGCATCCGCAAACTGGTGGATGCGGGGGAGTCGCCGGCCGATTGCGCGATTCTCACCAGAGTCAACGCGCAGCAGAAAATCCTGTGCAAGGCATTGGCCGAACAGCATTTGAGATATCGCGTGCGCAGGGATAGCGGATGGCAGAATTCCGCACTTTCCGACGACACGCAGACCAGACTGGCCATGTTGGAGGCATTGGGCGTCGGCGCGGATCTGAGCGGCGTGACCATTTCCACTATCCACGCGTCCAAAGGTTTGGAATTCAAGCACGTGTTCCTTATCGGCTGCTCGGAAGGACTCATACCGTATGGGTTGCCGCAGGATGACGACGTGCTTGAGGAGGAACGCCGGCTCATGTATGTGGCCGTGACGCGCGCCGAAGACACGCTTGACGTCTCATATGCGCGTACCCGTGAAGGCAATGAGGGTGAAAGGGCACGACGGGTGTCGCGCTTCTTCCGCTGATACTGCTAACGGAATAGCGCGATTACTCGGCGTCGGTATCGTTGTTGCTGCCGGATTCTGCGGAATCGTCAGAGTCGCTGCCATTGGTATCGGATTCGCCGCCCCTGTGCTCTTCCTCGTCAAGCAGCTTGCTGAGTTCGGCATCCCAATCGATGGTCATGCCATCGGCGTCGCCAAGGGGCTGCGACGCCATATCGGTGGCATTGGAAGCGGCGAACGTCGTATTTTCCGTGTTTTCCGACGATCCGTTGTTCTGCGACTGTGAGGTGTTGTCATCGTCATCATTCGGCAGTTGCGGCAGTAGATCGGGATGTGACCATTTCGCGTCTCGTGCCTGCGCGCCTTCCGTAGCGCAGATGTTATCCCACAATGCGGCCGCTTCACGCATGCGCTTCGGGCGTAATTGCAAGCCGATCAGGCTTTCGAAGGTGCGTTCCGCAGGACCTCCGATGGCGCGCTCGCGGCGGAGCATCTCACGAAGCTGTTCGATATGCGGAATATGAGCCATGCCGGCGCGCCACACTACGGTGTCTACCCAACCCTCTACCAAGGCGAGCAGATTCTCCAGCGATTTCATGGCCTGCTGTTGTTCAGGCGTGTCAGGGAACGCCACCTTGGTGATGTTCACCGCGTCGGCCATGGAATCCGGGTCGACGGACTGCGCATCGCGGATCTGCTCCTCCATGGCGTCCAAATCGATGCTGGTGCCACGGGCATACTTGCCCAACAGCGCCTCGAAGCGTGGCATCAGCCATGGCACGGAAGCGTACAGGCGCGAATGGGCGAGCTCTTGCAGTGCAAGATAGCTCATTACTTCGTTCACGTCGATTTCCAAGGATTTCGCATATTCGACGACATTCTGCACGATCAGGCCTCCAGCCGGATTCTTCAGCAACGAAATGCTTTGGTCGAAACTGCCGCGCACCTCATGCGACAAATCGCCGGCGGCACGTCCCAGCTGCATGGCGAACGACGTATTGCCGACGAAACGCATGAGTTTTGCCGGATCTTTCATATCATCGGGAATCGGAATCTGCACCGGACCGGCGAAAATGCCGGAAATTTCCGTATGGAATTCGGAATCGCCGAAACGCTGTGACAAAATCGAAGCCAGAGCGTCGCTCATCGACTCGGCAATCGGGGATGCAAACTGCGCCCAGGAATCGATGCATCCTTCCACCCAGCCTGCGCGGGTAAGCACCTGCGTTTCGCCTTGCGCGGGGTTGAATTCGCAAGCGGTGTCAAGCCACAGATTCGCCTCGCTGATGGCTCGCCGGGCCATCTCGCCGTACTCCGCGCTCACACTGGTTTCCGATCCTTCGCCATTGGCCTGCTGCAATGCCAATGATTTCGCCAGTTTGACGTTGATTGGACCTTCCTCGGTGATGTGCTGGATGTCTCCGAAAGTGTTGAGCCCGCCCGCAGTGAACGCCTGCATCATCGACCTGACCTCGGCCGGCTTGGGAAGCTTGCTCACATCCTGACTCATCAACTGGTCGCGCAACTCTTCCGGCATGTTGGAAAACTGGTTCCATGCCATCTCGCCTTGAATTGGTCCGAAACAATCGATAAACCATTGGCGGATCGCGTTCTCGTCCATGCCGGCCCTGCCTTTTCCTAAGCGTTTTTTCAAGTTTGGTTGGTTCCATACTATGTTATGGGAGGTATGCCCAAGATGAAGGAAACACGACGAATTCACGGCAAAAACACACGTAGCGGAGCTCCGGGACGTGTCAAACGATGGCTGATAGGCGCGGAAGGTTGGCTGTCCGCGCGTTCATGGCGTTATCTTGCAGGACCGTTGGTGGCGGTACTGTGCGTATTGGTGTTGATTATGCCCAGCGCGTATGTGGTGCAGGTGCCCGGCCCGACACAGAATGTGCTCGGGGAGGTTTCCGGCAAGCAGGTCATCGCCGTTTCCGGTGCGAAAACGTATAAGGATTCAGGCCAACTGCTGTTGGTCACGGTCAATGCTTCAGGCGTGCCAGGGTACCCGGTGTCGAACGCGCAGGCATTGGTGGCGTGGGCCGATTCGAAATCCACGGTGATGCCTCAGGAAGCGGTGGTTCCTGTTGGGCAGACCGCAGAGGAATACAAGCAGTCCAGCGACAAGGAGATGACGTCATCGCAGGATTCCGCCACCGCAGCGGCGAAAAAGTTCCTGGAAGAGCATGGTTATGACGTGTCCGGCATGAAGGTGTCCATGCATGTGGACGACATCGGCGGGCCGTCGGCGGGCATGATGTACACGCTCGGTCTGATCGACAAGGTGACCGGTGAAAAACTTTCTGGGGGTAAGATCATCGCGGGAACGGGCACTATGAACGACAAAGGTGAAGTCGGTGAAATCGGAGGCATCCGTTTGAAGATGCTCGGAGCGAAACGCGACGGAGCAACTTGGTTCCTTGCCCCGGAATCCAATTGTTCCAGCGTTGTGGATCATATTCCGGAAGGTTTGAACGTGGTGAAGGTGTCCACTTTGCAGGAGGCGTACGATGCGCTGGTTGCCGTCCGAGACGGCAAGGGTGCATCCCTGCCGCAATGCTCCGCGGGAGAGTGACGCATTCCGAGATATAAGAAAAAACAATCTCGCAAAGTGAGCAATTCCACGGTTCGTAACGTATATGTTCGAGCAGTGTTGGTATATTGACGAACGTGAATCAAACGGCATCTGATAACGCTGAAGAATTCGGTTTCCACGCCGGCGACCTGGTACAGGAATGGCTGTGGGACGATGATGTGGACGACTCGATCCGCGCCAAGATCGAGGAGCTGACCGGTGAAGAGCTGGTCGACGAGGACTATGATTCCGCCGTTGATGGCGTGATTATCTGGTGGCGCGACGGCGATGACGAAGACGAACTGTCTGACACCATCGTCGATGCGTATGCGGTCCTCGGCGACGATGGTCCATTGTGGGTGCTCACCCCGAAGCCGGGGCGCCCGGGCGCGGCAAGTTCAAGCACCGTGCAGTCCGCCGCGAAGACCGCCGGCATGAATGCAGCCACGCCGCTGACCGTCAGCGGTGACTGGAACGGCATCCGTCTGCGCGCATTCGGCAAAGGCCGCTGATCGTATTCGTTTTACCCGCCTCGACACGCATGGCCAAGGTCGGGCGCTCATATAAAGGCTTGGAATCACATGATTCCAAGCCTTTTTGCTTGCGGAAGCAGTCGAAGAAGATGTTTCCATGAAATTGTCTATATTGACAAAAGTCATGACTTTGCTGACGTGCACGCGAGATAGTTGGGAATATCAGAAGAGTCGGAACGGCTTATTTTCTGCGGAAACAAAAGGTGGGCGATGAGGGACTCGAACCCTTTGCACTCGGTTTTTCATATCGTTGTTATTCCGCCGTTTTCCCAGTGTTTCCAACGGTTCCCGCACGGTTCGCATATCACTGCAAATCACTCCAAATCACTGCAATTACCGGAAAAGCGTGGGCAAAATGTGGGCACGGATGGGCGTGGCTCACCAGATCATCGGCAGGTTGAGGCATTTTTATAAGCGCGTATGAGCACTTATAAAGCAATGATGAAAATGCGGCAGTGTCGAAGATTTGCGCTAATCTGCTCTGGCGAGTATTCTTATCCGATTGTATAATTTTCACTAGCGGGAGTTGGAGGTGAACGTCATGGCTATCGACGAGCAAAAATACGAGAACGTCATCCTCTATCTGATTGCGAACATGCGAGATGGGATGATTCACGGCAAGAAGAAACTGGCGAAACTCCTCTACTATGTGGACTTCGACCGGTTCGAATACAAGGAATCCATGGAGACGATCACCGGGGATTCATACAGGCATCGCCCCATGGGGCCAGTGCCTGACCAATTCCAGGACGTGGTGGAACGCATGCGCCAGCAAGGCAGAATCAACGTCAAGGAAATACAGGAATACGACATGTACCGCCCCACCACGGTGTATTCCTCCGACGTCAAACCGGACATGAGCGTTTTCGATGAGGATGACAAGCGTATCCTCGAACGTGTCATCCGCCATTACGGAGCGTCGAGCGGACGTGACCTGGAGCTTCAGTCGCACGGCGAAGCCCCGTGGAGAGCCGTTGGAGAAAAGGAGGACATACCTTTCGAGCTCGCTTTCTACAGGGAGACGGACTTCTCCGATGCAATGTGACGATAGGGGATACTGCTCAAAGGCCCTCAAGAAGATCAGCAAGGACTATCGTGGTTTCAAAGCCGATATGGAACGCGCTCTGAAACTTCTGGGCGACCGGTTCTGCCCGATGACGAGAGAGGAGCCGGTGAAGCCCGGAAAGTTATTGCATCGCGTGACCGTGGCCGACACTTATGAGGTGTGGAAATTCTCGGTCGCCGTGGCCGGGTCGAAACTGCGACCGTCACAATGGCCTCGATTGTGGTTTGGTGTTGTGGAGTCCTCCAAGGTGCTGGTTCCTCTGGTCGCCGCCAGACACAAGGAATACGACATGGATGAGGCAAGGTTCGAGAATGAGGCGCTGTCGTTGATGGAGAAATATTCGCAGGAGGAGGATTTCTAGATCCCACTCCTGCGACGTAAAAGCCGTGACTTGCCCGCTCTTTTATGCCTTTGGGAGCATGAGTGAGAGTTCGAGTTTCTTCAGAGGTACATGTGCTGTCGCACGTAGGCTTCGACCTCGGCGTTTTCCTCCGGCGTGCCGATAGTCAGCAGCCACACGGCATTGTTCTTGCGCTGAACATTGCCTTTGCGAAGGCATTTGATGAGTCCTGCGGATTCGAGTTTTTTGGCGATCTTGCCTATGCGGTTGTAAGCCAGCTGCTCTCGCTTCGGATTGCGCGGCTCATTGCCGATCGCCACGAGCTCGTCCATTGACTGGGGAAGTGTCATGCCCCAATCGATGGCGATTTTGAGCCAGCCGGAAGCGTAGGTGCGCGGAAGCATGTGCTTTTCCTTGGCGGCTTTGTCCAGCGGCCAGTCAGCGGTGAGCCATGCCATGCGGCTGAGCAGGGCGTATTGAGCGAAGTCGAAGCTGCGTGCGCCCTTGTGGGTGACGGTGAGTTTCCCTTGGCTTGCGAGTTCTTCGACTGCCAGCATGTTGCGGTATCCCATTTCACGGTCCATTTCCGACCTCCAAGCCATGCGTTACAATGGTTTCGGAAGTCTTTGAGTGAGGCTTCATGTTTTACCTCCGTGGTGCCGTTAACACTGCGGAGGTTTTTTGTTCTGAAACACATTATATGCTAACTTGCAAACATGTGTGTATGGCGTGTTGTAAACAAGGGTGCATATTAACCTTGCAAGTGGAAAATACTAACTTGCAAACATGAAATATACATACATGCATATGTAACATTATTTTCATTCTTTCATACAGCGCCAATGCGCTGAAATAGAAGAATCGGCACGTCCAATCCCCATCTGCGGTAGCTTGAAGCAGAGAGAAGGAAGGGGAGATCCTATGAATGCGAGACTCGACGAAATTGCAGCCTGGAGGCCTGCGCCTTCAGGTGGCCTGGAAAGCGCCGCCAACGAATACGGCTCCCCGACCGTGATTCATCGCACGCCCAGCAGGCTCGTGGAAGAATGCGAGATAGCCTTCGACGCAGGGCTTTTGCTTGCAGCGCTGAGCCTCGTCGTGACTATACCCGACGTCTGCGCAAAAGCCGTCGGTATGAAGTACACCGATTGGTGCGTGAAATACCTGGATCTTCCAAATACCGGCGAGAAGATGAACGCCGAGCGAAAAGACGAGAAGAGCCAAGACGAGATTAGCGATGAGCTCAACGGCATAACGGCGCGAGGTGCATTCACCGCCTCAGACCTCTACCAGCTGCGCTGTGCAGTGGTCCATGCGGGGGCCTCGGTCATCGAGGGCAAAGGAAAGGATTACAGCCCCTACAAAGTCATCGGGGTATGCGTCCAAGGCGACGAGTGCGGAATCGTCGCGAGCTATGGCCATACCGGAGTTGGTGCGGAAAACTTGAAGGCCTGCGCATACGACTGCGTTATCAAGCTCGAAGGCCTCATCTCTCGCATGGCCAAGGGCGTCGTCTCGTTCCTTGAAGAAGATCCCGAACGGGATTGCGAAAGAGGCATCAAGACAGGGATAGACCGTCGAGGTGTGACGGATTTCAGACCGCTAAGCCGAATCTCCTATCGTTAAAAAAGTGGTTGGATTTTTAGAGATAATATTCGTTAAATTAGTGGTTGGGATTCGGCGGGCATCATCTTGATTGTCCAACCAGATATTTACCAATTTCCAACCACTTATTTTACATATCTAATATAAAAGCCCCATAATCTGTGGGGCTTAATGTTTTTAGAGGCTGTTCACGGCATTGTAGAATTCCTGCGCGTCCTCGGCTTTCTTGAATTTCAGTGGCAGTGAGCGCAACGCACTGTATTTCCATGTGACGGTGCGCTTCTTGATCGTCACTCCTTGCAGGTCGCTCACCTGGTATGCTTCGGTCTTCTTATACCGGTGCAGGTACGTCGTGCAGACATCCAATTCCAAGCGATTGGCATACAGGCGGATACCCATAAACAGCGGATCGTCAAGCCTTTCGCACGTGTAGATCGCGTCCGGTGCGGGCTGTGGTCTCTTCGCCATGATTGTTCCCTTCTTTTTCTCTTTGATTCTATTGCTCAAATGATGCAGACTCGCTCAGACATTGCCAGTCGGAAGTCTCCGAGCACCTGCTGGGTCACCTCCAGTTCCTGGGAGATGTTCCACGAATTCCCTTCGTACATTTGTTCCAGCATGCCGTAGCGGAGTGGGTCTATCAGCGTCAAGGCGGTTTCGCGTCTCGCCCTATGCTCCTCGCGACTCTGTGCCACATGGTCGCATGACGTGTCGCCGTGCCGCCAATGCAAGAGCTCGTGCACCAAAGTGCAGCGCTTCGCCGTGTACGTGAGCCTGCGGTCGATCAGTATCACCTCGGTCGCGGCGTCGTAGCAGCCCCATAGTCCGTCCGGCAGGATGGCGCTGGACACGGTGACGGGCAGTCCGATGATGGCGCGGCGCATGGCGCCGTAGGTCATGCGCCGGTTGATCGGCAGGTCAGGCAGGCTCGTCGTAATCCGGCCCAGCCTCTCCATTGATGGCCTCCTGCTTGCCAGCGGCCCGATACGCCGCAAGGGCCACGTCGCCCCTCTGCAGCTTGTTGAGGGTTTCGGCGGTTCTTTTTTCTTCCTGTGCTGCCAGCGCGTTTGCGAATAGCTGACGCAATGTCATCCCGCATGTCTTGGCGATTCGCTCGCAGTCCGATACCGTCAAGGGCGCGTCGAACCGGGCACGGACGAACCAATAGTTGCGGCTGAATCCACATTTCGCGGCGAAATCTGTAGCGGTCATACCGCTCCTGGATTGCAGTGCTTTGCAGTATTCCATGACGCTCCGCGCTCCGTCGGTAACGTCGGTGTTAGCTCTTGTTCCCATGGCTCCATAATACCCAATTGTGTACTTTTTGTAAAGTAATCAATTAGGTACTCTCGTAAGAGTATCCAAATAAGTACTATTTGTAATCAGCAATGAAACGAGAAAGGAGGTTGGGTGACAAGCGAAACGGAACTCATGAGAGCCAACATCCGAGGGGAGATGGCTCGAAGGGGCATGACGCAAGAAGACGTAGCCAAAGCGATTGGATGCGAAAGGCCGCTGGTGAACAAGAAACTCACCGGCAAGAAAGACCTCACCGTAAGCGATCTGGAAAAAATCGCCGACATGTTTGGAATGACCCTCTTCCAACTCACTGCGGTGCTGCTCCAACCGATAGACAGCATCACCAAATTCCACGTCTGACACCAAAAAGGAACCACAATGACAAACCGCATCAATTACAAGACGCGACGAGCCATCGTCAACGCCATCATCAACGAAACAAAAGACCACGGCGACGCCATCCGACCACTCAACTGCGAACGATGGGACGACATCACCATAGATGAATACGAGCCGCACTGTCCCGTCATCACCGGTGAAATCATCATCGACCTCTACGACCTCGCGGACCTCATCCTCGACACCATCGGCAGGGAACCCTCCGACCGGTCCCCGGTCGGAGCCGACTCTCACGTCTCCGAACCGCTAGAACTCCTCACGGACGAAACCGGCATCATCGCCGCGAACCAGAGGTGATTGTGGTGACAATTCTGTTCTACCGAGCCAACAGGTGCATGGTTGTCAGTCCTGTTGAGGATTTTCGTCGAGTGTTGGATCTGCCAACTCCGAGTGTTCCAGGAGAACCTCGTCCACGAAATAATGCACTTCAACGTCTGTGGAACCGTATCCGAGGTCGTCGCTCCACTTCCTCATATATTCCCAGACAGCGCGTTTTTCCCGGATGTCCAGAAGACGCCGTGCTGGCAATCGATATGGCAGGAGGATGCGTCTGGATACGTGGGACTTCTCCAAACGGGTGGGTTCCTCTAGATATTCCAGGGTTACACGCACGGATTCCCGAGCAGTTTCGGAGGTCGGAAGAATGATCGCCACAAAGGCCTCTCCGGGTTTTAGCAGGGCCACGTCTTCCACTACCTCGAATCCCCTCTCGTATTGCGGGCCTTCGAGCATCATGAGGACTTCGCAGGAATCGTCACTCGACAGTTTGATCGCGTGCGCGGTTCCGTCTCCATCGTTCCGCCAGTCAACGAACAATGTGGGACGTCTAAACCCGCATATCGCGATCAAAGGCACAAGTCGTTTATCGGCATGCCGAAGAACGCCTTTTCGCGGATTGATAGCGACTCTTCCGCGAGTATGCCAAGGCCACCAGATGGTCACTCCAGTAAGGATTGCAGACACAATGGCAGCGATAATCGCGACCACGACACCGGCCCATGTGGCCACGACGGACGAATCCATAACCCACCAGCTTCCACGACAAAGGGACGACCAATGAGAACAACAGTACAGCAGAAGCACACCGACGGAACCATCGCGACCCTGCTCAGAACAGCCCTCGCCAACCGGCACGACGGAAACACGAAGGCATACCACCAAACCCTCAACACGCTACGCCTCGCCATCGAAGCCAACATCCCCAACCCCGAACCGGCACCACCCGAGGAACCCGGACTCCTGAACCCGCCAAAACCGCCGACGCTCCACGACCCCGGATGCCTGCTGCTCGCATCAAGCGGCTTCTACATCCGCCTTCACGAGGATGGCAGCGCCAGCCTCGTGGACGGCATCCAAGACATCACACTCGCGGACTTCACCTCGGCGGAAATCGAAGACATCGCCTACAACCTCTCCAACAAGATCGGAGTAACAAGATGACATTCCTGGAACAACGAGACCAGATCCTCCAGAATCTGCGCGACCTGTTCTCCCAGCTCAGCGAGGAGACCGACGAGACCAGGCGGACGCAACTCGAAGCGAAATGCCGTGAACAACTCGACCTGCTCGAACTCAACGACAAGGCGGGAGACACGCGATGAGCTGGATGGACGACGGCGGATTCGAGATGCAGGCATTCACCGCCCAGGACGGCAGGCCGATGGCTCGAATGGTCTTCTGCACCTCGACCGGCAACTTCAACGTCACCCTCACAAAAACAGACGTGCAACGCGTCAGACGCGAATGCGGGCGAATCCTCAAGGAAATGGAGGAAACCAAATGACCGGCCACGACAGCAACCACGAAGTCGGACAGGCGGAGAACACGAAACCGAACTACACGTTCCGCCGTCTGAAGTTCGCAGCCGCCGTCATCGGATTCGTGAGCAGCGTGACCCTGCTGTTCACTTGGCGGACGGCAGACTCGCAGACGGCCACCGTCCTTGTGAGCGTCATCTACATTCTGACCGGCCTGTGGCTGACCGTGCGGTTCGCGCCACGCGACTAAGACTTCCCACCAGCCGACAGTCCAACAAAAACAAACCAAATTAGGGACGTTTTTCGCGGACATCCACGTTCACCATTGTCGGCTGGCGGGAACCATAACTGAATATCGACAAACAACAAATCCGCCACGGCGTTTACATACACCATTCTGTCGTGGCTTCGGCTGGGCGACGGTTCGCCCGTCCACGGATTCCAATCTTCTTCTCTCTAACTATCAAGAAGCAGGCATTCCGGTGCTTGCAGACCCTTCAAGTCCGCCTGACGGCCAGTCACCGTCGGCCACGCCACCGACCGCGAACACGTTCAGGTCGCGTTCCAACAGTCAAAGGGGCGTTCGGAATCCACGGACGGCATCGGTCCGACTCCGGTGCCAGCCACTCAGCCCCATCCACTCGTCAGGACGGGGCCTACAACTTCAACACAAGCAAAGGAAAGCCAATGAGCACTGAAATCCAACCTTTCGAGTTCGAGGGCAACAAGGTCAGGACACTGGCCGATGGCGACGAGGTGATGTTCGTCGCATCCGACATCGCCAAGATTCTCGGATACCGTGACGCTGCGAACCTCGCCCGCAATCTCGATGACGACGAGAGGGGTATACACGAAGTGAGTACCCCCAGTGGAACGCAGAATATGACAGTTCTCACCGAGTCAGGTCTTTACCGTTCAATCCTCAACCGTGAAATCGCCTACGTGAAAGAACCGGAAGCGCAGGCGTTCGTCAAGCGCTTCCAGCGTTGGGTGACTCACGAGGTGCTGCCCCAGATTCGCAGGACCGGCGGCTACATTCCCACCACGGACGCGGATGATGACATGACCATCCTTGCGAAGGCCGTGATGATCGGCCAACGCACCATGGAGGCGCAGAAGCGTCGCATCGCCGAACAGTCCGAGCATATCAATGCGTTGGAGCCGAAGGCGCGGTTCGCGGACGCGGTGGCCGCAAGCGACGGCACGTGTCTTATCGGGGAACTCGCGAAGATGCTACGCCAGAACGGTTTGGACATCGGCCAGAACCGACTGTTCGAGATCCTCCGACAGGACGGGTATCTCGGCAAGACCGGCTCGAACCGCAACGTGCCAACACAGAAGGCCATGGACTTGGGACTGTTCCGCATCAAGGAAACCGCCATCACCCATTCGGACGGCCACGTGACCATCAACCGCACCGCTAAGGTCACCGGCAAAGGCCAGACATACTTCATCAGCCGCTACTGCCCAGACGACCATGAGTGACGATCTGCTCACGCCAGACGAACTGGCCGTCATGCTCGGCATGAGCGTGCGCACCCTTGCCAACTGGAGGAGTACCGGCAAAGGCCCGCCATATTTGAAGATCGGCGTGGATCCGCCAGAAGGCCATCAGGACAGGCGCAAGGTCAGATACCAACGTCAAGTCGCTGAAAAGTGGGCTCTGGCACACGAATACCGAAGGACGGTGGCGAGATGAAAAACGGCATGTTCGTTCCGGCGACACAGTGCAAAAGCCACCCGAACGTCAAAAGCGACTGGAAAGCACGCGTCGACACCGGCAAGCCGACCCTCACACAGCAGGGAATCGACGTGGACAAGTTCATCCACGACAACCACGCGCTCATCGAAAGACTCAGGAAAGGAACACGTTGAAACACGAATACACGTTCGAAGAACTCGACGAACTGAAGAAAATCTACGACGAGTCAGGCGAAGCGGGACTCGATATCACGGAAATGCGGGCGTTGCGCAAGGCCGGACTACTCACGCAGGGCATGCCGGAGAACCCGTCGAAACGAGACCTCATCCTCGCGCACTGCAGGAAACGCATCGACCAAGGCCAAACGTTCGACGGCAAGGAAACCGCCGAAGCGCTCGGCATGAGCCAGAAAACAGTCGGCAACATTCTCAGCCAGCTCCGCAAGGAAGGACTCCTGCCGGCCTTCAACCAGCATTCACCCCGCAAGACACGGAAAAACTCCACAACCGGAAAGAAGAAAGAAACCATGACCACCACATCGAAAATCACAGCGGCCAACATCACCGAATCGAAAATCGCAGCAACCGACATCATCACAGCGAAACTCCCCACTGCGGAGATGGCACCGGAAAAAGAGCGCGAGCATACACGCGCCGCCATCACGGACGCGTTGGTCTACATCTACGACGCCATCAGCGCTCTGCAGAAAACCGCGTTCCAGACCAACGACAAAGTCGTCTACGGATTCGCCACGAAACTCCTCAACGGCGAACTCATGGACTTGAAGGCCAACTACTCGAAGGACGTGGTGAAGTGAGACTCAAGTTCAATAGCGAGAGTGGCGTTTTCACCATCAAGCCAGAGTCCCTGGCGGAAACCATCAAGCTCAGGACGTCCGCGTTGGATATCGCCAATCTGCTGGTCAATTATTTCGACGCCGACATCATCAAAGCAGACATAAACAAGCCAAGCAATCAGCAGGGAGCCTGAAATGAAGCGTATCCCACTCAAGGACACGGAACGCTACACGTTGGAACGGTTCCGGCAGTGCAAGAAGACGGAACGGCATCTCGCGTGGCTGAAAAGCAGGAAGGCCGGCGTGGGCGGTTCCGACATGAGCACGATCCTCGGCCTGAATTCCTTCAAGACACCGTATGAGCTGTGGCTTGAGAAGACCGGACGTGTGGAACCTGAGGACATCTCCGACAAGTGGGCAATCGTCAAAGGCAATGCCCTGGAAAACGAGCTCAGGAAGCGTTTCCGCTCGAATCATCCGGAAATGCTGGTCACTGACGGTACCGACAAGCAATTCATCAGCCGCGAAAAGCCCTATCTGAGGGCTTCCCTTGACGGCATCCTGCAGAAAGAGAACGGCGATTTTGGAATCCTCGAAATCAAAACGGCGAGCAGCCGTCGAGCGGGGGACTGGCATGACGAGGACGGCAACCTCCGAATCCCGCCATACTATCTCGCTCAAGTCGAGTTCTATGCGCTCGTCACTGGATGGACGTGGGGCTACGTCTACGTCGCAATCGGAGACGACGAGCCGGTGGAGATACCTTTCCGGGCCGACGTGGAGGATATGGCTGCGATCGACAAGGCCGCAGACGACTTCTGGCGTTTCGTCACCACCGGCACGCCACCGCAGTTGACCGGCGGCGACGTGCAGAAGGCGTTCCCGGAACCCACGCCGGACATCGTGGACGAAAGCGCCGACGATGACCTCTACGACCTGCTCGCAAGATACGAGAGCGCCACCGGAATGCTGAATGACCTGAAGGCCACTCAGAAGGAATTGCAGGAGCAGATCATCCTGCGCATCGGCTCGCATACGGGCGTGCGCTGCGGCAACCTACAAGCCACCTACAAGCCGACGACCCGCAAGGAATACACCGTCAAAGCCACCACATACCGCAAATTCACTTTCAAAGCCACCGAAGAAACCGAAGAAAAGGAGCAATAATCATGGGAGCAATCGCACAGCAGGCGCAAGGTCGGCAGATGGTCGAAATGACGCCGAAGAAGAACCTCCAGATGCTGATGCGGAAAAGCTGGCCGCGCATCGCCAGCGTCGTCGGCAACAACATCAGCCCCGACCGCCTCTACCAGATGTGCGTGTCAGCTATCAACAAGACGCCGAAACTCGCGGAATGCTCGCCGCAAAGCGTGCTCTCCTGCTTCATGACCTGCAGCGCGCTCGGATTGGAACCGTCCAACGTGGATGGATTGGGACGAGCCTACGTGCTTCCCTTCTACAACAAGAAATCCGGCGGAATGGAAGCCACGTTCATCATGGGCTACCGTGGCATGATCGACTTGGCGCGACGTAGCGGCCAGCTCGTGGACATCAGCGCCCGCGCCGTACACCAGGGAGACGAATTCTCATACTCGTATGGTCTGAACGAGGAGCTGCACCACGTGCCATGCGCCAACCCCGGCGAACTGACCCACGTGTACATGGTCGCGCATTTCAAGGACGGTGGCCACTACTTCCTCGTCCTGAACCGTCAGGAGATCGAGCAGGCGAGGGCACGCAGCAAGAGCGGCAATTTCGGCCCGTGGAAGACCGATTACGAGGCCATGGCGAAGAAGACCGCCATCCGTCGCGCCGCCCCGTACCTGCCTTTGACCGTGCAGGCGCAGACCGCCGCCTCCAATGACGACACCACGCCTGACTACGGCGACGTGTTCCAACCTGTGCTCGATGACACTGAAGCCGACGAAGCCGATGACGTGACCGCCGAAGTCATGGAAGCGTGTACGCCGGAGGATACCGAAGCCGACGTGAAGGAGGCTGAGTGATGGCCGGAGAAACCGTTATCACGATAGTCGGAAACCTTACCGCCGATCCGGAGATTCGTACCACTGGTAGCGGCGCATCCGTTGCCAGCTTCACGATTGCCTCCACCCCGCGCACCTGGAACCGTAATACGGGCCAGTTTGAAGATGGTCAGGCTTTGTTCATGCGCTGCTCCGCGTGGCGCGACATGGCCGAACATTGCGCGCAGAGCCTGAGTAAGGGCATGCGTGTGATCGCGCAGGGTCGTTTGCAGCAGCGTTCCTATCAGGCGCAGGACGGTTCCAGCCGCACGGTCATCGAATTGCAGGTTGATGAAATCGGCCCATCGCTCAAGTATGCGACGGCTCAGGTGCAGAAGATGCAGTCAGGCGGATACCAAGGCGGCAACGCCAACGGTGGCGGCTATCAGCAGCCGCAGCAGGCACAACAGCAGTCGCAGGCTCCGGCCGATGATCCGTGGGGCGCGCCAGCCGGAGAGCCTGACTTCTGATGCGCGAATGGATTGAACCGCCGGACGTGGAACCGGTATGTCCCAGGCATGGGTGCGCGTTGTATCCGGCGCGCCCCATCCCATGCCCACTATGCGAAGAAGAAGCCGAGGAAGAGGAGGAATGATGCAGGAATTCGTCGTGGACATTCCACGGGACGAATGGTGGACGCAAAACCGTCGCGGCCACTGGCGAGTGAAATTCGCGCACACAAGCGCAGTCAAACAGCGTGCCATGGCATTCGCCAGATTCTGGCTCCAAAACGGCCACCACAGGCCACAACACTTCCCAGTGCACGTCACCGCGATCATCCACCCATTGACCCACGGGCGCTTCGACCCGGAGAACGCGGCGCCCATGGTCAAAGCCATCCTTGACGCGCTCACCGATACCGGCTTCTGGCCCGACGATGACTCAAAACACATCATCGGCCCCGACTACCGAGGTGGAGAACCAAGCATCCGAAAAGGCTGGTACCGAATCACAATCCGAATCGAAGAGGAAGAACACTAACCATGGCTACGAACGTGACCGAAAAAGACAAGACGCTGCAAGAGATCCTGGGATGGCTCTTTTCCAAAATCAACGAAGAGTATGAGGTCAGGCAATGGGCGAATAACTTCGATTATCACGATGGCATGTTCAACGCATTCCAGCAGACGGTCAACCATTGTCAGGACATGCTGCTCAACCAGTTCGAATGCCAGCGTGACGAGTTGGTCACGATGGACATGCATACGTGCGATTTGTGCGGCAAGCGAGTGTCAAGCCCCGTATACAGCGTGCTCCTGGCCTACAACGGTCAGAGCAAGACGGCAACCGAGGTGTGCGCCGACTGCATGCAGCACCTGAATTTCAAGCTGACGAAAATCGTGCCGATGGCAGCGTACCGCGATTACGAGCGGTGGCTAGCAGAGCATCCAAGGAAAGATGAGGACACGAAATGATTATCAGGGAATCATCGACATACCGGCACGCGATGGAGGTGACCATCGACCGCGCCGAAGCCATCGCCATCGAGGAGACGCCGGACACGCTCACCATCATCCTCGACAAGGAAACCATGCGCCTGAGCGAATACCCCGTCACCGGCGTACCGGTCGAGGAACTGAACGACTACATCGACGAAATGGCGAGCGGCATGAATCTCGCCTCCAAGCAGAGCCTCTTCGCCCGCGACATCATGACCGGCGCCAAAGCGGCCACAGCGGCATGCATCAGAGGACTGGAGAAAATCATCAGGAAGCACGAGGCCCGATCATGACCATCCGATACGTCGAATGCGCCCACTGCGGCGAGACTGTCGGCACCTACTACGTCACCTGCCCGTACTGCGGATTCAAGCTGGCCGCGCGCAAGCCGACAACTGGCATGGATCCGCTGTATGGCATGACCGACAGCGAATTCTACAGGCGATTCGGGAGCATGTGATGGAAGATGTTGGAATTCTTCCTTGTCCCCCACCAAGCTTGGCGGAACTCGAAGAAGCTTTGGATTCGATGGACCACGACGGAATCACAAGAGGAGATTAGGCGATGGCCAGACGAGGCTACGTGCAGTTGGCGAACGGCTTCTACCTGAACCGTAAGGTGCGCCGTTTGCGCCGTACCATGCCCTCTGCCATCAGCGCATTCGTCGTCATGCTTTCCTACTGCGGTGACAATCTCACGGACGGTTACGTGGACGATGATACTGCGGAATTCGTGCTTGACATCACTGTGCAGGAGCTTGACGCATTGCGGCAGGTCGGATTGATCGAGAGCGTGGATGGCGGCTATGTCATCCACGACTACCTCGAGCACAACCGCAGCCGCCAGCAGGTCATGGCCAAACGCAAGCGTGAGCGCGAACGGTATTCTGCCGAAAGTCTGCCGGCAGAAAGCGCGCAGACTGCCGGCAGAATCGAAACAGAATCGGGACAAACACCAGAACACCAGAACACCAGAACCCAAAAGAAAGAGAAAGAAGAATATTCTTCTTCTTTCTCCAAAGAAACCGGCGTGAAGGATTTCGGTGAGTCGCGGGAGTGCGGCGAAACGGACAAGACACTATCCGTGGAATATCCGAACCTCGATCTCGAATCCGCATGGCTCGCATTCGCGGACCGCCACCAAGACGAAACACGCGCCATCGGTGATTGGACGCGCCTGTGGAAAGGCTGGTGCCAACGCAGAGCCAACATGAGCGGCATCCCACCCTCGAAACGACACATACACACATGGCAGTGCGAACACGTCCTGCAAGCGCTCGGACGCGACAAGGAAACCGCCACGCCAGACCAACAAGCCTGCCAGATGGCGAAACAACTCAACAAGGAGACAGCAAAATGAAGAAAACAGGAGCGTTCAATCCAAGGAAATTCAAACTCACAATCGAAAGTTGGGAAGGTGAAGATTTCACCGTCACATTCGATAAAGGCCCAGATTGTTGGCCTGTAATGCACGGCCTGCCACTGGATCTGAAAAATCGAATGTTCTATCGGGACATGGCAGACGAAATAGAGCGGTTCGTAAAGCGCGTAATAGACCAGATGCAATTTATCGCCACCCATATCGATGAAAAAGGGCGAGACGTAGAACCTTATGGATGGGGCTGGATTCCCACCCGTGGAGGATCGCTACCAGAGTGGAGACTTATAGACCCACGCTATATCTCGGGAATAAAAGCAAAAGGTGGGAAAGTGTGTGAAGTAGAGCATCTTCCATACCAAGATCCAGATACGTCAACGATTTACGTCATCGTCCCGCCAACGGAACTTCCCGATAACGCAGTGTCAGCGCCACAAACATCTACATCCTTGGAGAAAAGCGACGACGAACCGAAAACCATGCACAACCATGAACGGTTGGAACACGAGCGCCGCAAAGCATGGCAGGAAGGCTACGCCGCCGGATGGAAAGACCAGGAATGCGACTTCCCGCAATATACAAGCGAAAACCCATACAAGGAGACCATCGAATGAAACACAACCCGTTTGAAATCATCACCGACAACGTATTGGCCGGTGCCGCCTATACGTCGCAATCATCAGATTCGGCATCGGTCAAGGAGCAGCACATGGACAACGTCAATCACCCAAAGCATTACGAGGATGGCCCGTTCGAGTGCATCGAACTGACCCGCCTGTTGAGTTTCGACTGGGGCAACGTGGTCAAATACTGTTACCGCTGGCAGTCAAAGAACGGCGTCGAAGACTTGAGGAAGGCGCTCTGGTACGCGAACGACGCGGTAATACACGGCATACCGCTCTATGCTGACACCAATTTGTCCGGCCTGTGCAATGCATTGTTCTCCACCCTCGTGGCCACCGATTGGGCAGGGCTTAGAGGCCTTTGGTGGACATTCGCGAACAACTGTACGAAACGGGAAATTCTAACGGCCCTCAAGAACAAGATCGTCAAAATCGAAAAGGACGGTGAGTGATGGGCGGATTGGACAAGGTCGAGAAAATTATGATTGGCGCACTGGTGGTATTCGTCGCCTCAAGGCTCTTACTGGCGGGATTAGGCATCTACGCGTCTTGGTATGCGGGCACGCATCACGATTACGGCATGAAGACGGTCAAGACCGGCGACGTGACATGGGTCTGCCTCACCGATCATGGCACGACCATCGGCTGCGACACCGTGGAGGAATACAAGTGAAGAAAATACTCGAAAACATGATCATCAAATGGCGTCAAGCCGGATACTCGCTCGATGAAATCGCGCCGCTCGTGCCGCAAGTGCCGAAAGCGGAAGTCGCGGCCATCATTCACCAGTACGACAAGGAGACTCGACTTTGACCGACTGCCAGCACTGCCGCAAGCCAATGAAACAGGCGGCGGCGAACATGCTCTGCGCAAACTGCCGTGAAGACTACTGGACCATGATTTATCAGCTCGGACACATCCAGCTTCCGACCCTGCGAAGCATTATGCTCAAACAGGCGCACATCGGGCCCACAGGACACACGCCGAACAAGGGCAACGCGCCACTCCCGATCGACACCCGCGCGCAGGACCTCATCGCAGACAGTGAGGCATGGTTGGCTGAACAGGCAGGCAAAATACGCGCCGCATACGCCGCATACGACTGGCGGAAAGCATGGTATGCCATCATCAGCAACAAACACACCATATTGGCGATGAGCACCGCAGCAGACGACTACGCGAATCTGCAACACATCATCCGACGCAACGAACAAGCCCTGACACCGGAAGACGAGCTCATAATCCTCGGCACCTGCCCAAACTGCCACAGCATGCTCACCGGCACGCCAGAAGCAGAATCGGTCACATGCCAAGGCTGCCACAGGGAATGGGCCGCGCCAGCAATCAAAGCAGCACGAGACGAAAGACTATGGCAAATCCAAATCACCGGCACACCCAGCGACGCAGCCAAAGAGCTGAAACGATACGGCCTGACCGTATCACGCAACCTCATCAGCCAATGGCTCAAACGCGGCAAACTGTCGCACGCCACGCCGACGGAACACAAGCGGCAGTACACGTTCAACCTCGGAGAACTAGCAGCCCTACTTGACTGTCACCGTTGAAATGCTATACTGTCGTACAGTAGTAAAATGGTTCAGCCGGAAACGGTTGGACCATTCTTCATATCCAGCTTCGATAGCTCAACGGCAGAGCAGGCGGAACAGCACAAATACCAACGGTCGGACCCCAAACCAACCATGGCGCCATACTGCACACAACCATGATGACAACAACGCATTCCACCCACGCCGGTCCGACTCCGGCACGAAGCACCAAAGGCGGTGACACATGCCAAGAATCCGCAAGACCACACGCCAATTCGAAAAAGACAAGGCCGCATTCTTCAACCAATGCAAGGCACAGCATGCGGTCTGCTGGTTGTGTGGCATGCCGATAGACTATGCAGCCACGAAGAACACCACCGACGATTCATTCAATCTCGACCACCTCTATCCCGTCTCGAAGCACCCTGAGTTGCAGTTCGACCCGGCAGGCTTCAAGCCCTCACACACCAGCTGCAACCGATTGCGCGGCAACCAAGACCCGCCAACACCAATCGGCACACTCTCAAGACAATGGATCAACACAAGCAACTAAACACCAACCACCAAAGGGGTAGGGGCGGTGAAATCCTGAAAACAGAGCAACCACGCAACACTGCCCGCGTGGTTGCTCTTCCTCTCCCCGATAATGTTTTTTGTTGATGGGTCGCGCGCGAAGGAGGCTCTATGACAGTCAAGAAGGGTGTTTCCGAGCGTCGTTTTCCGCATGAGTCCGTGGCGGCAGCGTTGGAGAGGTCTTTGCGGAATGCGAAGTCGTTGCGTGCCGAGAATGCTGCTGTCGTGGCTGCTGCGCGTATCCTTGCCAAACGGATTGATTCGATTTGCGAGACTGGTTTCATTGACGAGAACGGGAAATTGGACAATGTGTCGGTTCCGACGTTTTTGAAATACTGCCAGTCGCTTGGTTTGACGTTGGTGGAGCCCGCCAAGGTTGGGCGTCCCGCGAAAGCGAAGCCTGAGCCGAAGGCCGAGGAGTCAAAGAGCGGCAAGGTCATCGCGATGGACGAGTTCATGAAGCGGTTCGGTTAGGAGGTGTCCGATGGCGGCTGAGAATCTGGAGGTTTTCGGCGCCATCGACGATGAGAGGCATGGCGTGACCCTGCCGCGTATCTTCACTCCGCCGCTCAGGCCGTTGACCAAGGAGACCTCGAATGGTTTCGCGGTGATCGCGTTCGCGG
>ERZ841116.536-NODE-536-length-27923-cov-6.138905_pt1 | contig 27923 bp, 20 predicted proteins | sample MGYA00519875_ERZ841116 | MGnify/ENA primary metagenome ERZ841116 (study PRJEB31850, sample SAMEA3708889) | human gut metagenome | biome: human gut; feature: human-associated habitat; material: faeces | place: China | collected 2014 ... | reverse complement strand
GCGCAACGCGTTGCGCTGAGTCCTGAGGCTGTTGCAATGAAAATGAGAATCAAGGTCTTGTATACCGATGGTGCCAGATGTAAATAAACAGTGGAGCGGCTGCAAAAGAGCCGCCTCACTGGGTAAAATCAGGTTGTGCCGCGGAACCCGCTCCTCAGCTAGTCACACTTCGGAAGCGCGGGCAACGCAGGTATTATCGTCTAAAGGGCCGGCTGCAACCGGCCCTTTTCATGACTCCCTTCGCTATCCGTTACTGCTTATATTCCCGCCAGATCGAGTAGAGGTTCCGGGCAATGCCGGTCACATACATCGAGAGGCGCAGGATTTCAAGAAACAAGTTCATAGGCTTCACCCCAATCGGAGATCGGAGCGTTGCCCGCAGGCGGATTCCGCGACAGTCATAATTCTACCTCACGGCCCTCTGCGGAAGATGTCTGGCCTGTTTTGAAGGGGTGTCTGCCTCAAGTTGCTCCCTGTTTGCGAAAGCGCTACTTCTTGCGCTAGGCGAGCGCTCGGCCTTATCCGATGCCGTCTGTCGCCATCACTCAGAATTTCTAAAGTGGCTAAAATGTGGTCATAGAGATGGTTTTATCGAACTCCATGGGGGTAGCGCACGTGGATAACAACACGTTGCTGTTTCACGATAAGGGTGCCGGCGTTTTCAAGGGAATAAGCATCTATCCCAATCGTATCGAGGCGGTCGTGAAGAACAACTTCTTCGGCACCCATACCAAGATCGTCTACCTCAAGGACATTACGGGTGTCAACAGGGTCAAGGGTAAGCGCGTGCTCCTCCGTAATAGGTTGCTGACCGCCTGTTCCTACAGGCTGAGCAGTCATTCCCAGGCTCAGGAATTCGTGAACGTGCTGAACTCGGTGATGTAGCCGATAGCGACGTTCGGGCTAAATTTGCGGCTGTGCATTGGGCGACGCGCTGGCTAGTTGCTCGACCTGCGAGCGTGCTGGACACGCTGCTCACTCATCTGCAAAAGCCAGGGGCACAGAACGGTGTCCTGCGCCCCCGATTGAGCCGATGTGTCTAAAAAGCGGGCTTGCCTATTCGCTGTCGTCCCCAGCGTTTTCGCGGTCATTGGCAAGCATTGCTGCGCCGGCGACCGTCGTCGCCACGGCGGCAGCGGCGAGCCCGGCGGCGATACCAGAGCCGTCGCCCGTGTCGGCGAGTTTTCCGGCCGAGCTTTTGCCCTTGCCGTTCTTGTCGGCGCCGCCTGCGTTGGAACCCGTGCCGCTGCCGGTGCCGCCTGCACTGCCCGAGGCCGCTACGGTAAAGCTTGCGGCTCCATCGCTGGCGAGCGTGTAGTTCTGTGCCGCGTCGCCCAAAAGGCCTTTCGCGCGCACCCAGTACGTCCCTGCGGCAAATGTTTCGCCCTCGGCCATTGCCGTGCCCGGAGCGCCGTTCGCGTCGTGCACAAACTCGAGCTGGGCCGTGCAGGCATCGGTTTCGAGCTTGCCCTCGAGTGATGCCGCAATCTTGGCGCGCACGTCTTCGCCGGCCTTAAGGCCTTCGAGCCCCTCAAAATGGGGCGTCAACGCGCGCGGATCGATATCGATGGGCACATGACCCCGCAGCTCCGTAACGGTCTCGTTGCCCAAGGCGTCGACATCCACATATTCGATGGTAAACGCATGGCCCGAAGCCGCCACGTTGAGTACGTTGCTGCTGTCGACAAGGCGGAAATGGCCCTCGCCAACGGTCTTGCCATCCTGGAGCGAGGCATCGCTCAGCGAGTCGCCGTACGTCATGCGCATGCGGGTCGGGAGGTAGTACGAAGCTGTCTGCTTGTGCTGTGTATCGTAATCGTAATTGCGCTGGTAGATGCTCCGGGCCAGCGCCGCATCAACAAAGTCGGATGCGATGATGCCAATGTGCTTGAGGTAATCTGACTTTGTTTCCTCGTTGTCGCTGGGGTTGATGTACGGGCTCTTGTACAGATGCTCGTTGACTACTCGCGCTGCGGTAAATGGGTTGCTTCCTTGCTTGTGATTCGTGCAGCTGGTGTAGTTGATAGACCAGCAGCGCTCCAGGACTTGCTCCTTGGCCCCGTTATCGTCCTCGACATCTACCTCGTTGCGGGTGAGCTTAGCCGTCTCCTGCAGGGCCATATCGACCCAGCTGATCTTGTCGGTTCCGGTGCATTCGTAATGGTCCTGGGCATATACCTTGGTGCAATAGGCTTTTTTGTCGCCTGTTTCCCCTGCGGCTTCAAAGCCTTGCGCGTTTTGGACGAGACACATAGAGGAGCTGCTGGGGTGTGCTGCGATTTTGTTGTCCCATTCGGTTAGGTCGAGGCCCCACGTGTGGCCGCTTACGCTGTCGCCGGCGAGTCCAAATCGGCGCAGCAGGACGATCTTTCCGCGCACCTCGTTCAGTGTGGGAACGCGGCTCGACGTATAGAACAGTTTGGGGTTGTCGTCTAAAACCTTGGCGAAAGCCGTCGTAAGGCTCTCGTCAGTAGCCTCGTTGTTGCCTCGGGATACAAGCATGATGAGCGCTTCTGACGGATTTTCGTTCAAAAACTTTTTGAAGTAGCCAACGACATCGGAGAGATGCATGAAGTGCCCGTCTTTTTTGAGCAGGTAGCAACTTCCATGGTCGATGCCGGGGTCGTTGCCTTTTCCGAGTCGGATATCAAAATAGCGAATGCCTTCGAGCAACTGCGTGGGGATGTAGTCCTGCTGGCACTTTGCTTGCGAGGATTGGGGTTCGGTGTCGTTGTCCACGCTGCAAGTTCCCGAATCGTGCGTGCCCGGGATGCTCAGCTCGTCGAGGTACTTGTTGCCTTCGACGTGGCTCATCCAACATGGTCCGTCGACGTAGCTGCTATACGTGGTCCAGTCGATGCTGCTAACTGTGGCATTGGTCTTGTCCATGCTGTAGCCGACAAGCTCGAGCTCCCACGGAATGGAATATTTCTTTTGGCAAATCTTGTTGTTGTCTTGGTCTTTGCCTTTCGATTCTATGGCCAGGTAGTTAATACCGTTTTTCGTGTATATGCGGTCTCGAATAATATAAGTTCCGTCGAACTGGTGGTCGAACGTATAGGCGCGGCTGTCCTTATGGTCGTACTCGCCACTCCATACGTGGATGACCTTTCCATCTTTGTCCGAGTCGCCATCGACCGACCAAATGCTGTAGCCCGTCTTCTTGTGCTCTTCGAAATTGAGCAGGGTGCGGATGGCATACCAGTTTGTGCCGTCCGCATCGGTCCCTACGTGCTCAAGGATGAGCTTGCTGGACGTGCCGTCATTAAACAGGTGGCAGACGTTGCCGATGACGTTGCCGTCTTCGTTGACGCTCGCGGTGCGAAAATAGCCCGCGGGACGAAGGCGAATGACGAACTTGTCGAGGGTGGCCGCTGGCTCGGCCGTGCCGTCCGCAAAGGCTGTCCGCGGGCTAATGCCCAGCGTGACGGTTTCGGGCAGGCTTGTCAGCGGCGACAACGCTGCAAGTCCAAGGCCCAGCGTAAACGCTCGGCGACTGATGGCATGATGTTCGGTCATGACTCCTCCATTCGCAGAGTGCGGTTATGCGATAGTTTTGGTCACTATACTGCCCAGATGTTTAAAGATGCTGGTTTAATTGTCTGCGCGGCGCAATAAATCGGTGGGCGGACGCGTTGGGGCGCTTGTCTATTTGTGCTGCTACCGCGTTGGGGGTGGTTTTGCCGCCCGGCACCCTCGCGTTCGCCGGCTATCGGCATAAGAAAGGGAGGGCCGGCGAGCCGATCCTCCCTTGGTGCAAAGCGCTGGGGTATCGTCGCTTGTTTGCACTGTGCCCGTGTTTCCCGCTGCGCTCGCCAGTCGTTTAGCGCTTGATCTCGATATCGTCGAGCTTGACGTCCATGGCCTCGGTCTTGGCTTTGGCGATATCATCGGCAAATTCCAGGGACTTCATCATGGTCTCGACGGCGTCCTTGTGCTCCTCGACGTTGTCGATGCGCACATACACGCTGCCACCGTCAACGTCGGTGAAGTACTCGGTCGTCACGCCACCCGTGTGCGTGTAGGAAGCGTTGCGCCAGGTCTTGCCGTTGTACTTAACGGGATCATTCTCGGTCCACTCAAAGTCGGTCTTCCACTTGGCCTCGTAGTCAAACAGCTCGTCGGCGTTCTTGTCAGGGTCGAAGACGGGGATGAAGCGGTCGCTGGCGTGCTCGCTCTCGGTGAACTTAAACTGGGCCCTGTCGGCCGTGTCGCCGGCAACGTCGGTGATCTCGACGCCCTCGGGAACCTCGACTTTAAACCAAATAAAGTCGGTCCTCATATCCACGGCTGGCTTTTCTGCTCCGCCGCCACCGCCACTGCCGGTAGCGCCGCCGCTGCCACCGCAGCCCACCAGGGCAACTGTGGCAAAGAGACTGATGCAGAGGGTGAGAATCGCTAAGGCCTTCTTTTTCATGGTCGTGTCCTCCTCGATCTGTAACCGCCCATGGATTACCTGCCTTTACTGTACGCGCGAGCGGCTCGTTCGGGCGGGCCATGTGTCCCATTCTGGGGGCTGGATTTGCGCCGATAAGTGGCAATATGTTCGGGCGCAAAAGAGGGGAGGGCCGGTGCCGTCGGCCCTCCCCGGGTTGGGCGCCCGTTCATTTAATGGGACGTTCGTGCGGGCGTGCGCGTAGGCACGTGCGGGTGCCCCGTTACTTGATCTCGATGCTCGAAATCTCGACTTCGCGTGCCTCGGAAACTGCCTCTTCCATGTCATCGGGGAACTCGATGGAGTTGAGGAGCGCCTCGGCTTCTTTCTTGTGCTGGTCGAAGTTCGAGATGAGGACGTAGACGCTTCCCGGCTCAACGTCGGTAAAAAGCATGGTTGAGATGCCGCTGTTGTCCTCGTATGTTCCGACGAGCCACGTCCTGCCGTTATACTCGACGGACCCGCCATCCTTCCACTGGAACGTATCCCCCTTCTTTTCCGTCTGGTCGGTGTGGGATTCCTCGGCCGTCAGCGCTTTTTTCCAAACAGGGATAAAGCGATCTGCCGAGGCGTACTCGTCTTCGGGGAAGGTGAGCTGGACCCTGTCGGCGTTCTTGCCGGCGGAGTCGCTTACGCCGACGCCCTCGGGCATCTCGACCTTAAACCAGATGAAGTCGGTCTTCTTGGCGACGGGGGCCTTTTCCTTGCTCTCGCTCTTGGAGGCGCTGCCGCCGCCCGATGCGCTCCCGCCGCAGCCGACAAGGGCAAACGCGGCAAAGAGGGCGATGCAAAGGGAAAGGATTGATAGGGTCTTTTTCTTCATGGTGGCGTCCTCCTTGTCTGCTGATGACATCACGGCGCCGCATGCTGTTGGGGTACTGATTGCGCTGGCGGCGGATGTCTCTGTGTACTGTGCGGCGATACCTCCGTTCGTTGTTTGCGGCCGTCGCTCGGCCGTGCCCCAACGGGTTCCTTACTTATAGATATGCCCCAGCTTGTGCTGCCCGGGAGTCTCGAAAGGTGGGCCATGTGTCCCATGTTTGGGGCACTGGGCGCATGGGACGGCACGGCTCAGCATCGACTTTTCCATGTTGCGCAACAGCGCCTTGGGTGGGGGCGTATAGACTTGGCTGTGACAAAAGCTAAACCACGAAAGGTCGAACGATGTTCTGTCAAAAATACGGACAGCAAGTTCCCGATGGATCGACGTTTTGTACGCACTGTGGGGCTTCGCTGGCTGGCGGTTCCATACCGACGCCTACGGGCGCTGGTCCTTCCTCTGCCCCGGGCCTAACCCAGTCGATGCCGCCGGTCGCGCCTGCGCCTCAAAAGCCCAAGAGCAAGGCGCCGGTCATTATCGCTGTGGCATGTGCTGCTGTGGTCCTCATCGGTGGCGGCACGGTGTTTGCGCTTACGGTGCTCAACGGGTCAAAGAGTTCCGGCACTCAGATTTCGGTGGTCGATACCGGGTCTTCGGACGAGAAAGATTCTTCTGCCAAGAAGAAGAGCGACAAGTCCAAGTCCAAGGAATCCTCGTCGTCCGATGACGAGGCCGTTCCCGAGGACGAGTCGGCATACTACGGTTCGGGCGATTCGGACGATTACCTAACCGACGTGCATACGTACACGAACGACATGCATCCTTATAGCATGTCGATTCCCAATCGTTTTGAGATGGAAGATACTCCCAGCGGCAGTGGCACAAGGTACGAGGATCCGGAGACGGGTTTTGTGATCGGCCTGTCTGGCTACGTCAACGTTAACGACGAAACTGCACACGAGATGTTTGTCGATGAGGACACCTCGGGTAAGGCCGACCTCTATACCGCGGAGGGCGACAACTGGTACGTGGTTTCGTGGCGCGAGGGCGATACGATCATTTACGAAAAGACGATCGTCACGGATTCGACAATTGCCACGGCGCATTTGGAGTACTCGACCGCGAACCGCGACATGGGGTCGAAGATTATCGACACGCTGTTGCCGACGTTTCAGGTGGACTAGGCATCCGTGCCTATAGCCGGCAATCGGAAACGCCGATAGCCAGAGCTCCTGACAGTCTTTGTCTTATGGGCTAGACTGGCTTGGACAAGATCGATGAATGGGACAACCGCTTCCTGGCGTCGTTGTCCCATTTTTTATTATGCGTGCGGCCCATGGTGGCCGGCGCGGTGGGCAGAGGTGTTTCGATGAGCCAAGAGATGATGGACAAAACCTGCCGAGGGTTTGCCGAGGCGTTGGCTGCACGCGAGCCCGTTCCCGGCGGCGGTAGCGCCAGTGCGTTTGTGGGAGCACTGGGCGCCTCGCTGTGCGGGATGGTTGCTCGCTATGGCGCGACGAACCCCGCGCTTGCCGATCGCGCGGACGATCTGACGCGCGCATTCGCCCAGGCAGACGAGTTGGCACAGGAACTTGTGGGTCTGGTCGCCGAGGACGTTCGTGCGTACGGCCAGGTGTCTGCGGCATACGGTATTTCGCGCGAGGATCCGGCTCGACCGGCCGCGATTCAGGATGCGCTGCACGTGGCGGCCATGCCGCCGTACCGCATTATGGATGCGTGCGGTCGTGCGCTGGCGCTTCTCGAGGACATGGCGGACAAGGGCTCCCGACAGCTGCTGTCCGACGTGGCATGCGGCGCCGTATTCTGCCGCGCCGCCATGCAGGGCGCAAGCCTGACACTCTTCGCCAACACCACGTCTATGAAGGATCGTGCCCGCGCCGAGGAGCTCGAGGCGGCGTGCGATGAGCTGCTGGATACGTGGCTTCCGCGCGCCGATGCTCTGGCGCGCCGTGCCGCAGATGCCGCCAGGAAGAGGGGATAGCCATGGCCGAGCTGCTTAAAGGGGCCCCCGTTGCCCGTGCTTTGACCGAGGAGCTCGTCGCTCGCTGCGCCGCCCTGCGCGAGCGCGGCGTTGTGCCGACGCTGGCCATCGTTCGCGTGGGCGAGCGCGAGGACGACCTGTCCTACGAGCGTGGTGCACTCAAGCGCTGCGAGAAGGTTGGTATTGAGGCCCGCCGTGTTTTGCTTCCTGCCGATGTTTCGCAGGACGAGTTGCTGGCGGCTATTAAGGACATCAATGCCGATCCCGCTGTTCACGGATGCCTGATGTTTCGCCCGTTGCCTGCTGGGCTTGACGAGGATGCAGTTGCCGCGGCACTCGATCCTGCCAAGGATGTTGACTCCATGACGCCGGCCTCGCTGCTTACCACGCTTTCGGGGCGAGGCGAGGGCTTTGCTCCTTGCACGGCCGAGGCCGTGCTGGCGTTGCTGGACCATTACGGCGTTGAGCTGGATGGGGCCAAGGTCGCGGTCGTTGGTCGGTCGCTGGTGATTGGCCGTCCCGTTGCCGCCATGCTTACGGCTCGCAATGCCACGGTGACGACGTGCCATACGCATACGCGCGACTTGGCTGCCGAGTGCCGTTCTGCCGACATTGTTGTTGCCGCGGTTGGGCGTGCGCGTACGATTGGCGCGGATGCGGTTCGCGAGGGCCAGACGATCATCGACGTGGGTATTAACTGGGACGAGGCCGCCGGCAAGCTGGTCGGCGACGTCGATTTTGATGCTGCGGAGCCGATTGTTGGCGCCATCACGCCCGTGCCGGGCGGCGTGGGCGCAGTGACGACGGCGATTCTCGCCAAACACGTGATCGAGGCGGCGGAGCGCGCATTGAACTAGGCATTTTTGGCTGATTAGGGGGTTAGATATATACTCCCGTGACACGCCGTGTGCAAAAAATGCCAAATATGAGTACTGTTGCCAAGCTAGTCACATATAATTTAGGTCATTTTGGCTCTCTAACGATATTTAGTATCGATAGGGAGCCTATTTTATTGGGCCTTTGAGGAATTACATAGTCTAACTTTTGTACAAATGCAGACTTTCGACGCCCACGCCCGGCAAAATAGCTGCTACTAAATTGGTGTCAGTACTCATATTTGGCATTTTTTGCACACAGGGGTTGCTGTGGCCGTGGTTTCGCCCTTTTTGCGCCGAAGCGATACACTGTTGCCGTTTGATTTCTTCGCTCAAGGAGGATGCGCATGCCGTGTACAACGATTTTGGTTGGTAAGAACGCGAGCTACGACGGGTCGACGCTGGTTGCCCGTAACGAGGACTCGTCCAACGGGGTGTTTGAGCCCAAGCGCATGCGCGTGGTGCACCCCGACGAGCAGCCGCGCGTCTACACGAGCGTCCTGAGCCACCTGACCATCGAGCTGCCCGATAACCCCATGCGCTACACAAGCGTTCCAGACGTTATCCCGGGTCACGGCATTTGGGCTGAGGCCGGCTTCAACGAGCTTAACGTTGGCATGTCCGCAACCGAGACACTCACCACCAACGAGCGCGTCCGCGGCGCCGATCCGCTCGTAGACTATGTGCCCGCCAAGGGCAACGAGGGCGAGGACGGCTATGTTCCGGCGCAGCCCGGTGGTCTGGGCGAGGAGGACATGGTGACCCTGGTGCTGCCGTACGCCAAGTCCGCCCGTGACGGCGTGCGCATCTTGGGCGACCTGCTCGAGCGCTACGGCACCTACGAGAACAACGGCATCGCCTTGAGTGACGTGGACGAGATCTGGTGGCTCGAGACCATCGGCGGCCACCACTGGATCGCCAAGCGCGTGCCCGATGACGCCTATGTGACCATGCCCAACCAACTGGGTATCGACAGCTTTGACCTGGACGATGCCGAGGGCGCACAGGCCGATCACATGTGTTCCGCCGACCTGCGCTCCTGGATGGCCGAGTGGCACCTGGACCTGACGCTGGGCGTCGAGGGCGACGGTCCCGCCGCGGTCTTTAACCCGCGCGAGGCCTTTGGCTCGCACAGCGACAGCGACCACGTCTACAACACGCCGCGCGCCTGGTACATGCAGCGCTGCCTCAACCCCAGCGATGTGTGGGACGGTCCCGACGCCGACTACACGCCCGAGAGCGACAACATCCCCTGGAGCCGCGTGCCTGAGCGCAAGGTGACCATCGAGGACATCAAGTACGTGCTTTCGAGCCACTACCAGGGCACGGAGTACGACTGCTACGGCGGCAAGGGTACGCCCGCCACGCGCGGCGCCTATCGTCCCATCGGCATCAACCGCAACAGCCAGCTCGCCGTGCTGCAGCTGCGTCCCTATGCGCAGCCGGCATATCGCGCCGTACAGTGGATGGCGTTTGGCTCCAACTCGTTTAACGCGCTCGTACCGCTGTACGCCAATGTCGAGACCATGCCCGAGTACTATGCCGGCACGCAGGCTCGCGTGACGTCCGAGAATTTCTATTGGGCCAACCGCCTGATCGGTGCCTTGGCCGATGTTCGCTTCCATGAGTGCGGTCGCGCGGTCGAGGATTATCAGGAGAAGGTCGGCGGCATGGGCCACAAGCAGATTCACGACGTCGATGCCGCCGTGGCCGCGCTGCCCGAAGCCGAGGCGCCCGCCGAGCTCGCCCGCGCCAACGAGGAGTTTGCCGAGCGCGTGCGGGTGGAGACCGATGCTCTGTTGGGCAAGGTGCTCTACACCACGAGCTGTGCCATGAAGAACTCCTTCGCGATGAACGACAACGTAAGGTAAAGGCAACCTTGCAGCGAACGAGCGGGGCAAACGCCGTCAAAGGCTTTGGCCCGCTCGATTTCTATCTTGGCGGTAAAACGATTTTGTGTCGTTCACTCAATCTTGGGTACAAGAAGTCCAATGCAGTTGTTCATGATTGGAGCCAACCATGGTTATGAAACTCGATCAGCTTGTTAACGGTGCCATCAACGTGGGCTTCGGCGCCGCCGCCGTTGCCGTCGAGGGCGGCAAGAAGGTTCTCGACGACCTCGGTACCAAGGGTGAGCAGGTCCGCAAGGATGCCGGCACCCCCGATATCGCTCGCAGCGTGTCCGACATGTTCGAGCAGGCGGGTGGCACCATCTCCGACCTGACCGAGCGCCTGGGCATGCAGGGCGAAACTGCGGCGCAGCGTGTGCTCGACGAGCTCATCCTGGCTCGCGTCCGCGTTATGACCGCCCCCGAGCGCACGGCCTTCCTGGCCCATGTGCGCGACATCGTCGATTCGGTCGAGGACAACGTGACTTCGGTGCCCGTCGAGTCCGTTGAGCCCGACGATGCAGAGGACACCGAAGAGGCCGAGTAGCAGCGCAGATGGCAGATTCCACCACCGATTACAACAATCTAGATCCCTTGGGTGACGAGGCGGCGGTTGTCGACGAGGTCGATGCCGCCGTCTCGGGCGCTCGCAAGAAGCCGCGCGCTGTCGATATGGTCCCCGAGGAGCCCGACGCGATGGCACCGGACGAGGAATACCAGCTCACGCCGGCGGGCCGCCGCGAACGCATCGGTCAGATCGTTCGCCTGGTCAAAAAGTACCGCGTATGGGATAACCTCACGCCGGTGCGTCTGCGTCGTCTGCTCGAAGAGCTCGGCCCCATGTTCGTCAAGATGGGGCAGATCCTGGCTAACCGCTCCGAGATTTTGCCGCAGCGGTTTTGCGATGAGCTGCGCCGCCTGCGCTCCGATGTAGAGCCGGTGCCGTATGAGGTGGTGCTCCGCTGTCTGGAAGAGGAGTACGGCCAGCGCCTGGGGCAGATGTTCGACGCGATCGACCCCAACCCGCTCGGAAGCGCGTCGCTCGCGCAGGTACACCGTGCCCGCCTGGTGACCGGCGAGGACGTGGCCGTTAAGGTGCAACGCCCCGGCGCGCAGCAGGTCATGGCGCAGGACATCGACATCATTCGCTCGGTGGTGCGCATCGTTTCCAAGTTTGTCAACACCGATCAGTTTGTGGACTTGCATGGCGTGGTCGAGGAGCTGTGGACCTCGTTTCGCGAGGAGACCAACTTTTTGGCCGAGGCCAAAAACCTCAACGATTTCTATGAGTTCCATAAGAGCGTGCGCGGCGTGTCGTGCCCCAAATCTTACCTGGACCTTTGCACCGAGCATGTCGTGGTCATGGATTACGTCGACGGCATCTCGATTGCCGATCCCGAGCGCTTGGTGGCCGAGGGCTATGACCTGGAAAAAATCGGCTCGGCGATTGTCGAGGACTATTCGACGCAGGTGCTCGATGATGGCTTTTTCCATGCCGACCCGCATGCGGGAAACATCATTCTCAAGGACGGCGTCGTCTACTTTATTGACCTGGGCATGGTCGGGCGCATGTCGAGCCACGACCGCGGTATCGTTAAGGACATGATTTTCGCCGTGGCCGAGGGCGACGTGCCCAAGCTCAAGGATTCGCTTATGCGCTTTGCCGTGACGCGCGGCGATTCTGCCGAGCTCGACCATTCGGCCTTTTTGTCCGACCTGGACTTTATCGTTGCCGACTTTGCGGGCCTCGACCTTAAGGATCTTGATATCGGCGAGTTTTTGACCTCGCTGCTTAATCTGGCGCGCAAAAACGACGTTGAGCTGCCGAGCGTGGTGACGATGTTCGCCCGCGGCATGGTGACGCTCGAGGGCCTGCTGACCGAGTACATGCCTAACGTCAACATGATCCAGATCATCCAGACGCACATCAAAAACGAAAAGAGCACCTACGCACGCGTCCGCGAAATGGGGCGCGATCTTGCCGCGAGCAGCTATCGCGCGGCAAAAGGCTCGCTCGAGGCGGCCGAGTACCTGGGCCTGGCTTCGCGCATGCTCACGCGCGGTCAGCTTAAGGTGAATACGCAGATCATGAGCAGCGATAAGGCGCTGCGACAGCTGGGTGGAATTATCGACCGCATGTCGATGGCAATTGTGATCGCCGGCCTGTTTATCGGTTCGTCGGTGGTGTACTACGCGCGCATCGAGCCGGTTGTGTTTGGTATCCCGGTCATTGGCTTTATGGGCTACGTGAGTGCGCTGGTGCTGGCGCTGATGCTGGGCCGCGAGATTTGGCGCAACAGCCATGGCGGCAAGCGGTAACGATTTCCCGGGGTCGGGGGAAACGGGTTATTTTGCCTCGCGTCGCGCCGGCGTGGGCTGGTCCGAACAAAACTATGCCGGTTTACGGGGCTAGACTGCCGAACTTCGACCATGTCGGAATCCGTGCTTTTAAAACCGCAGGTAGATGAGTCGTTGGTTTTCGAAAATGGCAGGTATGGTTGCGAAGAGCTGAATCAGCCCCGTAATCCGGCATAGTTTTGAAACGGGCTGTTCTTACAAGGTCCGACGACAGTCCTTCCTATCGCAAACCATAGCTTTTACCTTGGGCTTCGCCTGTGTGCGGGCCCCTTTTGCGTGCTACCATATCGACAGTAATAATCGATGGCCTAGATGGTGGTGCGGAGACGCACGAATGCGCGGTTTTCCTGTGCGTTTGGGAGAATCGGGGTGCAAGTCCCCGGCTGTACCAGTAACCGTAATTCCTCTTGGCCCGGGATGGTCGCGTTGCAGATCGGACGGCGCGCCCGGGTCGGTAAGGTTAAGTCGGATCGCCTCCCATCTTGTACGCGGCCGCGGCGCAAGCCGCCGGTACGCGTTGGGCTCTGGAGGGAAGGGGGACCCCGATGGGGGTACTCGAGCGCAATGTGCGCGATGACGTGGGGCAGCCGCTGGGCAATGCTCCAAGTGCAGACAGTAGGAGACAAATGGATATGTTTGAGGACGAGTGCCAGCGCGCCTCGTGGCGTCCGTATGGAGCGATTGCCCGTGGCGTAGCCAAGCGCGGTCTGGTGGCGTTCCTGGCTTTTGCCATGGCTTTTGGCACCACGCCGGCGCAACTTTGGGCCGAGGGCGCCGAGGGCATTGCCGAGGCCGTGGCGCAGGCTGCGACGGGCGGCGAGGGCGCGGCGGCCGACGATGGCACCGCTGCCGACACCGGCGCGAACAGTGCGGCGGCGAGCGCTGCTGCCGATGACGCCGGCGCAGATCAGGGCGCAACTGCGAGTGCCGCGAATGGTGCCGACACCGCCGCAGGCAACGCGACTGAGTCCGAGAACTCTGCTGCGACGCCTGCTGCTTCGGAGCAGAAGAACGCCGTTGCCGCCGCGTCTGCCACAACGCTTTCGAGCGAGGCCAAGGTCTTCATCCAGGATACCAAGGATAAGGACAGCTCCTATTCCACGAAGTCGGGCGCGCTCAAGGCCGGTGAGACGCTTTGGGCAAATATGTACGATGAGGTCGAGGACGACTGGTACGGCACTTCGACTGAGTCCGTTGCCAATCCCGGCACCTGGACTTACACCTGGCTCGCCGGCACGACCAGGGCCAGCAGCAATGTCGCCGACTACACCGAGGTCGTAGGCCACGAGCAGTCGCTCACCGTCACCGCCGCGATGGAAGGCAAATACTTCATCTGCAGGGTAACGGTTGATGGCAAGGACTACTATGGTCCGTCCGTTTCTTCCGGCTCGGGTATCAATGCCAACAACATCCCCGGTCCCGTGCTGGGTGCCGGGCAGATGGAGCTTAACAACGTCAAGCTGAGTAGCGACACGCCGAGCATAGGCGACACCCTGACGGCGACTCCGTACATAAGCTATTATCAGCAAGCCCCCGCCGACGCCAAGGTTACCTACACGTGGTCCGCATCCACCTCGCAGTACTCGGGCTTTACCAAGATCGAGGGCAAGACGGGTGCTTCGCTCGTGGTGGGCGACGACCTTGAGGGCAAGTACATCAGGGTCGAGGCCAACGCTGGCGTCAACACGGTGAACAAGACCACTTCCAGCAAGGTCAAACAGGCCGGTGCGGTCGAGATTTCGGCCGTGTCCATCATCAATACCAAGGACGATACGAGCGTCTTTGCGGTGGGGGATACCGCTAAGGCCCGCGCTAAGGAGAAGGGCGGCGCGTACGGCGCGTTCGTCGACGCGAGCAAGCTCAACTATCAGTGGCAGAGCTCTGACACCAAGAGTGGCACGTATACCGACATTGCGGGTGCCACGGGTGAGACCCTCGAGCTTACCGACGCTTTAGGTGGCAAGTACCTCAAGTGCAAGGTGTCCTCGAAGATCGGCTCTTCGAGCATGGCCAACAACACGGGCGCTCTCGTTGCGGCTACCGGTTCAATTAATGTTACGAGCGTGACTATGAGCCCGACTTCGGGCAAAGTCGAGGTTGGTTCTACGATTACGGCGACCGCCAAGGCGGGTTCCACCGACGTTACCGCCGATTCGCATGTCACGTGGCAGTGGTATAAGGGCACCTCGAACACCGCAAGCAAGTGCGACACGCCTATCAAGGGTGAGACCGGTAACACCCTGACGGTGACCGCCGCCCTTAAGGGCTACTACGTCGTGGCCAAGGCCAACGGCGGCTATGGCGAGCAGAAGCCGTACTATGCGGTGGGTCCCGTTTCCGTCGCTGGCCAAGTTGAGCTTTACGACGTGCAGTTCGAGGGTTCTCCCGCTACCAATGGCGTGCGCGTAGGCGATACGCTCAAGACTAAGGTGCGCAAAAAGGACGGCTCCAACTATCACTATATCGACCGCACCGATAACGTGACCTACCAGTGGCAGTATGCAAACAGCAGCTCGAGCTACGACTCCGCCTATACCGATATCCCCGGTGCTACCGAGACCGCCTATACCGTTGACGCCGCCTATGCCGGCAAGTACCTGCGCGTGAAGGTGACGAGCGAAAATACTGTCTCCAGCACGCAGAAGAAGAGCTCCTACGGCGGCACGCAGTCCGTTGCCCCGCTCGGCCCCGTGACGCTTAAGGGCCAGTACAAGCTGGCGGGCATTGAGCTTGCCGATAAGAACGTTACGCTCAGCGTGGGCTCAAAGATCACACCGAGCGTGCAGGTTCCGGGTAGCTGGTCGGGCTCGACCAAGGACGTGCCCGACGATGCCGAGCTCACCATGGCGTGGTATGCCAAGGGCGAGGGCGATGCCGAATGGACCGAGCTCTCCGACGGCATCGATACGACCGATGGCAGCCTGACCATTTCGGACGCGCTTGTTGGCAAGCGCATCAAAGTTACGGCGAGCGCTCTCGACAACACGGTTGAATGGGTTTCGTCCGATAGCGTTACCGCGGCGGGGGAGTATAACCTGTTGCGCGTGACCACTACGCCGCAGATCAATAGCGAATCGACCCATCTCGTCTCGGGCGATAGCGTTAAGGCGACGGCGCAGGCCAAGCGCGCCGACGGTTCGGCCACCAATGGCATCGATGTCACCGACCAGGCGACTGTTGCCTGGTATGCGGCAGACGATGCGAAGGCTCCGGCGGCTGACTGGACGCTGCTGCCCGATATGTCGGGCGCCGAGGCGACGGTTTCGGCTTCAGCCACGGGCAAGTATCTGAAGGCTGTCGCCACGAGCGGAGGCTCGACGGTCGAGCTCGTCTCCACCAACAAGGTTATCGCCGCGGGCTCGCTTGAGGCTGCAGTCCAAAAGCTCAACGATGCCAATAAGCAGATCGCTGTTGATTACAGCGCCAAGGGCGGCAACGTCAACGATGTCCTGAAGGCGCAGCTTGCCGATTTGGGCTTCACCGATATCGACGTCAAGATCTCTGAGGGCGGCGTTGCCTTTAAGGCTGAGGATGACAAGGCCACGGTCGGTATCTCCGACGCCCAAGATAAGACCAACGGCGATGTGACGTTCTTCTTCATTGACCCCAACGATTACGCTGGTTACAACATCGACGGCCTGCGTAGTGCCGATGTGGTGTTTGAGCTGTCGCGTGACGGCGAGAAGACCGAGTATTACCAGCCCAACAAGACGGTTCAGGTGGCTTGGGACGAGGCTCGTGTGCAGCAGATGCTCGACGATGCCGCCGAGCAGGTTGCCATCGGTTACGCTGCGGGCGATTCGGCCGAGTCCGTTACGTCCAACCTCACGCTTCCGTACCGCGCAGGCTCCAAGAGCAAGTTCGATGTTAGCTGGAAGAGCTCCGACGGCGATGTTGTTTGGCCGTCCGGTTATGGCTGGGACGACTACGCCGGCAAGGTGACGCGCGTTTCGAGCGATCGCACCGTAACGCTGACCGCGACGGTTTCGTTTGTGAGCGGTGGCCCGTCTGACGTTAAGGGCTCGCACGACTTCACCGTGACGGTCAAGGGTGATCCCGAGAAGGTCGCCGCCGACAAGAAGGCGCTGCAGGAGAAGGTCGATGCGGCCTTTACCTACGGCAACATCAAGTACTCCGGCACCGACGCGCCCGCCAACAAGGACGGCTTGACCGCCGACCTGCAGATGCCGCGCACGAGCACGCTCAAAATCGACGGCAAGTATTACGAGGTCAAGTACTCCGCCAGCACCGATGACATCACGTTCAACGGTTACAAGGGCACGGTCTATCAGCCGCTGCCTGGCACCGAGGCAGCGAAGACCAAGATCACCCTCACGGTGACCGATAAGTCCAACGCCGAGGTCACGGCAAGCAAGACCCTCGACTTTGCGATTGCCCCGCAGAATAAGGACGAGCTCGATGCCGAGCTGTTCCACTTGAGCCTTGCAAAGTCAACATTCTCTCAGGGTATTCTTGACGGCCAGGATGCCTCCAATGTAACGGGAAGCCTGCATGCACCGCTTAAGGTGTATGGTCAAGGACTCGGCGTTAACTGGTGCTATTCCGACGAAGAGGCTGCGGGCCATTACGGTTTCGTGTTTAGTGAGCTTCCCGGTGGCACGGAGAACACCTATCGTTTGCTCAAGTCGAGCAAACCGAGTGTTATCGCGCATGAGAACCTTATCCTCACTCAGCCCGAATACAACACGAAAGTCACGATTAGCGGCCGTCTGAAGAGTGAGCGTTTTGCCCGTTATGCCGAGCGCTATCCCGACAATTCGGACTACGCGGTACTTGCCGGCTTGGATGTTTCTGCGACGGTAAACGTCAAGGGAACGACGGGGCTCGACAACCCGAACGAGGGCAAGACCATTGCGGTGACGGCCAAGGTCACGGGCGTTTCCGCAAGTGACGCCGGCGGCAACTACACCGAGCAATCGGTGGTGCCCTTGACCGAGCTTACGCTTCCCGCCGACGAAGACACGACGGCCGAGTCGGTGCTCGAGCAGCTTATGACGGCTGCCGGTTGTACGAACCTCGAAGCAAATGCATGGGGTCTTACGAGTGCGACGATGCCCGATGGCCGCGTGCTGAGCACAACGAGCGCCGCGCCGTACAGCTACTGGTCGTTCTTTGTGAACAACGGCTACGCGAGCGTCGGTGCTCCGAGCTACTACCTCAAGAACGGCGATTGCGTCGAGTTCCGTTATGTTAAGGGTGACGGCACGCAAAAGCCCTCGACGGCTCCTGCTACCAATCCCGGAACGGAGCATCCCGATGTCGATACGGCATGGAATGGCTTTGCGAACGGTGGCTCGGGATCCGCAACGGATGCCCTGACGCCTACGACAAAGACCGATACGCCCTCATGGGCACTTAACCTTCTGACCGAAGAGCAGCAGAAGGCAGGCGCAAGCGCCTCTGCGTCTGACCCCATTGTCGCGAACGGAAAGGTGTACCTAGTCACGGGCGCTTCGGTATGGGGTGGAAAGACGTGGAATGCGGTCCTCAACGAGGTTGACCCCGAGACGGGCTCCGTCGTGCGGTCCCTTGAGCTTGGCTCTTCCATGGATAGCACCTGCCGTCCCGTTATTGCGCAGGGCATCATCGTGATTCCGCTTTCCGGCGGCTATCTGCAGGCTGTTTCGGCGAAAACGTTTGAGACGCTTTGGTATTCCGATGCGTTTACGAAGCAGAACCTGTCTTCGTTGACCGTTGACGGCGACTACGTCTATATCAACACCCTTGATTATTGGTCTGGCAATGGCAATGACGTGCAAAACGGTACGGTCAGGCGCATCAATATTCACACGGGCGCCATCGCCGGTAGCGCCTCCGTCGCTGACGGAGGTTACTACTGGTCTGGCGGCCTGATGGTAAATGGCTACTATGTCGTTGGCGGCGACTATGGCCAGGTGCGCGTATATTCTGCCGATCTGTCAAAGCTTGTTGGTTCGATTAAGCTGTCTGGTGGCAACATCCGTTCGGCGCTTACCGTTCATGACGGCTATATATATGCTGTTACGCGCGACGATGGTACGTTGCACAAGCTGACCATTGGTTCCGATGGTTCCATTACTGAGGCCGCGAAAGTTCAGTTTGCCGCTTATTCGACTTCGACGCCCGTTTTCAGTGGTAAGTATGCTTTTATTGGCGGGACAACCGTGAACAATTGGAAGGCTAAGGCTAAGGCTAAGGCCAAGGCCAAGGCTACGGCTAAGGGCCTGCTTTCGATCATTGACCTCTCCGATATGAGTGTGAAGCAGATTACGAAGGCCGATGGCGAAGAGCTTGGCTTTGAGTCCAAGGGCACGCCGCTCGTCTCAACGCATGATGGCGAGACGTACGTATATTTCACCTTGAACGGCGCCAAGGGCAATTGGCCTAACTACACTACCGGCGGTGGCGTGTACATGTACAAGCTGGGCGATGCCGAGGCAACCGAGGTGTTCGTTCCTGGTTCTGGATATGCCAACTATTGCATGGCTTCGGTTGTCTGCGATCAGTTCGGCAATCTGTATTACACCAACGATTCGGGCCATCTCTTCTGTGTGAAATCTCAGGCACATCGTGTCAAGTTTGATGCTCAGGGCGGCTCATCGGTCAATGGTCAGACCCCCGCTTCGGGCTCGACTGTCGCCAAGCCTGCCGATCCGACGCGTGAGGGCTATACCTTCGCTGGTTGGTATACCGACGAGGCTTGTACGGAGGCGTATGACTTTAGCGTTGCGGTGACGGCTGATATGACGCTATATGCCAAGTGGATCAAGAAGGCCGCTGACAACAACGGCGGTTCTGGCGGCAATGGCGGCTCCGGATCTGGCAACGGTACGAACGGGCAGCAGTCCGGCGGTGCTGTCTCGCCGGGTCAGAAGCCGGTCTCCACGACCACCACGACCGAGACCAAGGACGATAAGGATTCCAAGAAGGATTCCGATAAGTCCGGCAAGAAGGATGACAAGTCCGATACGGGCTCGTCTGCTACGATCGCTGCTAAGAAGTCCGCTGCTGCTCCGGCACAGGAGTCTGGCTTCAACCCGCTCGCCATTGTTGGCGTGGCGGCCGGCGTGATCGGTCTCGCCGTCATCGGTGTGTTCGTGTTTACCAAGCGTCGGTAGGTGAGGGCTGTGTCCAATAAGCCTCAGGACGCCGAGTCCAAGCAGCCCGACTCGTCGTTCATTCAGTTCGACGATGCCAAGCAAAAGGGCGCCGCTTCGGCGGTGTCCGCCCCTCGGCGCAAGGCGCTGCTTGGCGCTCTGACGGCCGTCTGCATTGCGCTGATTGTCGTCTCGCTGGGCTTTGTTCACCCTTCCGTCAGCGGTGCCTGGTCCATCGATTGGATTGTCGAGACCGTGACGGGGGAGAGCGTCGTTGCCAAGGATGCGTCGGTTTCCGGCTCGACTACCGCTTCGGGTAAGACTGGAGCCAAGGGCTCAAAATCTTCGGATGATGCGAGCTCTGGGTCCAAGGATTCGGACGAATCTGACTCCAAGGACGATTCCGAGTCTTCGGACAAAAAGTCGGACAAGGATTCGAAGGAGAAGAAGTCCGAAGGCAAAGGCGGCAAGAAGTCCAGCAACACGTCTGCCGGACAGGGCTCCGAATCCGCCGGTGGATCGAACTCTTCCTCGGGCGGTGGCTCGGCGTCCGGCGGTGGGTCTGCATCCAACAGTGGCGGCGCCTCTGCGGGCAATCAGGACGGCTCGCAGCAGCCTGGCTACGTCACGGTAACGGTCTCGGTCACATCGAGCGCCGTGGGCAATCCTGTGTCTTCTGGCGGTACCTTCACCTTCAACAAGGGCGCTACGGTCTATGATGCCCTGTGCGCCCTAGGCCTTTCCGTGAATGCGCGCGGCACGTCGTACGGCACGTATGTCGCCGCGATCGGCGGTTTGGCCGAGATGGAGCACGGCAGCAAGAGTGGCTGGATGTACTCCGTTAACGGCGTATCGCCCATGACGGCCTGCAGCAACTACGTTCTCTCAAACGGCGACAACGTGGTCTGGTATTACGTAACGGGCTAAATGCCTCGACATAGCAAGCCAAACGGGCGGTTCGGACAAACATCCGAGCCGCCCGTTTTTATGCGAATGGGACGTCGTTTCCCAATCGAGGTTCAACCGGAAATTGCATCCCGCTCTGTAGGCGAATTCCGGGACACGGTTTCCGCATCAGCCTCCATCGGGAAAGCGCATCCCGTTCTAGACATCGATAACGGGATGCACCTTCCGTTTCGGTGTTCGCGGGAAACTACGTCCCGTTCTGCCGACTGATTCCGGGACACGGTTTCCGCTAGGGCGTCGTTTCGGAAACTGTGTCCCACTCTGAGGGAGCAATCTGGGATGTAGTTTCCAGAATGGCGTCCCTGGGGAAATTGCGTCCCATTCCGGCGTTGTAGTCCGCCTCGTACGCCTTCCTCGGCAGGCTCTGCAAACAAAAAACCGGTTGGAACGGGAATTCCAACCGGTTATACATTCAAGCTAATAATGAATCGACTACGACCGTGCGCCCTCGAGGAAGAAGCGGCGGCTAAAGTAGTTGTACCAGGTGACCAAGAACGTGGCGATGGCCTTCATGGCCTGGTAGCCGATGCTCAAAAACGTGACGCCCACAAACATGTACAGGTCGTTGAGGCCCAGACCGATCACCGACAGGATGGTGAAGATCGTGAACTCGCGCTTGCGGCTCATGCCCTCGCGATGGTCGAACACGTACTTCATGCTGAGCCAGTAGTTGACCACGACGGACGTGATAAACGAGACTGTGGTACTCATCAAAAAGTCGAGGTGGAACAGCTCGACGAGCGCAATGAGCATACCCCAGTCGATGCCAAAGGAGACAAGACCCACGACAGCGAACTTGAGGAACTGCTTGGTATGAGGTTGTGCCAGTGCCTTGCGCACGTAATCACATCCAATGCGTTGATGAATCGAGCAGAGGATACTTTAGAGCTTTTGCAAGGGAAACGTAAGGTCCTTGCCAAGAACTATACGAACTCGCCAAATTTTCAAGAGCTAATCCGCAAACGTTGAAAATTTGCCCGTAAACGAGCAATGCCCACGAACAACACAGCGCTCGACGCGCGTCATCCGTGGGCATTGTAAAGCTGTAAGGTTGCGAGTTACTTGGTCTCATCGCCTTCCAGGAAGATCTTTCGGGTCACAAAGTTGTAGACCATGACAAGCGCGGTGGCGCAGATCTTGGCGATATTGGCCTCGAGTCCCAGACCGGCGTTGAGTGTCAACACGATACCGTCGTTGAGTGCCAGGCCGATCACGGACAGCACGACAAAGATAATGAACTCGCGGCGGCGGCTCATGCCTTCCTTGTGTGCAAACACGTACTTCATGCTGGCGAGGTAGTTAAAGATGAGTGAGATGATAAAGCCGCTGGTATTGGCGATCAGGATGTTGAGGCCCAGACCGTAGTGGAGCAGATTCATAATGCCAAAGTCGATGACCGTGGCAATGACACCGACGACGCCAAACTTCATGATCTGCGCAAGGAGCTTTTGCATGGTACCTGCCTTATGGTGGCGCCGGGGCGCCGTGGGGATGACAAACTCAGCAAGTTTAGCCAATCCCCGCGGGTGGGGCTAGACGCGCTCCTCGATAGCACCGTTTCTATATGCATCGAGCAGCTGGCGCAGATCCTGGATCTGGCTGCGAATCTTGGCGCCGGTATCGGTGTCGCTCACCATGCGGCGGCGGTCGGCCTCGTCAAAGCGGTTGGTCTCGCTTTCGATATCGATGTTGCGGGTGAGCGCCTCGGCAACGGTGGTAAAGGCCTGGTGCGACTTAAGGCGACATCCGCGCGAGCTGGAGATAAGCGTGTAGCCGGCGATGCCCGTCTTGGGATGGTAGGCGCGGCAGAAGCCGCCATCGATGACCAGCAGCTTGCCCTCGGCGCGGATGGGCTGCTCGCCCTTGGTGGTTTTAACGGGTGTGTGGCCGTTGATGATGTGGCCGGTCGGCGAACATGCCATGGGGGCAACGCCGAACTCGCGCATGATGTCGTCGCAGACCGAGGGCGACTTGGTTAGCGTAAAGTACGGGTCCATCGGTTCGACCCAGGTGCTCTTATCGGCGATATAGGCGCGCTCAAAGGTACGCACCAGGCGTCCGCTGGCGGGTGAGTTAAAGCCAATCCACAGGTACCACATCCAGTCGAGAGCGTCGCGGTCGCCCACGCGCCAGGCGCGGCGGGCGATGTGGTCGCAAAAATCGAGATAATCGCGGCCAGCGTGCCAGGTGCCCAGGCAGTTCATGCTGCTAAAGGTGCCGTCTTCGTTGAGCGGCACGCAGCCATGGAACAGCAGGTTGCCGTTGGCGACCTTGTACATCGAGCCGTGGGAATAGAGGAAATCGATATGGCGATGCAGGTGATCGGCGGTGACAAACTCGGACACGAGCTTGTCGATGATGTGCTGCTCCTGAGACGTGAGCGTATAGGGGTCCGTCGGGTCGACGGTGGGGAAGTCGTTGGTCGTGAGCGGCCACACGCTGCCGTCGGCGAGCGTGACCGTGCCGGTGTCGTGGTCGATCTTGTCGAGTAACAGGCGGTCGGTCATGTCGAACTCGGGATGGCGCTGGATAATCTGACCCTCGAGCTTAAAGAGCAGCACGTTGATGGCCTTGATCAGCGGGGTGATGGACTCACCGGCGGTGTAGGTGGCATCGGCAAAGGCGACAAGCTCACGCAGCGAGATGCCGTAGTCGTTCTCCAGGATCTCGTAGTTGTCGTAGCGTAGGTTGTTGCGCAGCACCGTGGCGATGCAGGCGGGCTCACCGGCCGCAGCGCCCATCCACAGCAGGTCGTGGTTGCCCCACTGGATGTCGAGTGAATGGTAGGTGAGCAGGCGGTCCATAATCTTGGCCGCGCCGCCACCGCGGTCGAAGATGTCGCCCACCAGGTGCAGGTGGTCGACGGCCAGGCGCTTGATGAGCGAGGCAAGCGACTCGATAAAGTCGTCGGCGCTTGCGGTCTCCAGGATGGACTCCACGATGCGCTCGTGATAGCGCACGCGATAGTTGTTCTCGTCCGGGTGCGTGTGCAACAACTCGTCGATGATGTAGGCGTAATCGCGTGGGATGGCCTTACGCACCTTGGAGCGCGTATAGCGGCTCGAAAGCGACCGGGCAACCATGATGAGCTGGTCAAGTATCGTCTTGTACCAGGTGGGCGAGTCCTCGCGCTGGCTGCGGACCAGCTCGATCTTCTCGCGCGGGTAGTAGATGAGCGTGCACAGCTCGCCCTTCTCGTCAAAGGAGAGCGTTTCGCCAAAGATTTCGTCGACATGCTCGCGCACGACGCCCGAGCAGTTGTTGAGGATGTGCATAAAGGCTTCGTACTCGCCATGCACGTCGCTCATAAAATGCTCAGTGCCTTTGGGCAGGTTGAGGATGGCCGAGAGGTTGATGATCTCGGTAAACGCGGATTGCTCGGTGGGAAACTGTCTCGACAGCAGGCGCAGATACTTGAAGTCTTGCGGATTGCGATCGAATGCGACCATGAAACACCTTCCGATAGGGCTGGTAAAACTGATAAACAGCGTCAAACGTTTATCAGTATGCGCCGCCTTTGTTTCGATTGGGGATGGGCGGCCGAATTGTTAGCCGAACGGTTTGCTAAATCGATTTAGTGGAGGTAGATATGGCGGTTGAGTGGAGACGTGGGGTCGTTTTTACAGACGTATGCCTCCGGGATCGATAGAGATGATGACGGTAAAGATGTTCACCACCTTTGGCTCTATTTGGTAAATAGTGGACATTTGTACCGTATTTATGCTTGCTGTGCGATAATTTTTATAACTATACGTAAGGAGCCTCATATGAGTGATTTTGTCCTGACCTGTGAATCCGCCGCCGATCGAACTCGGGAGTTCTTTGAATCGCGCAATATCCCTGTCGTGTGTTTTCATTACGAGATCGACGATGTTGTCTATACGGACGATCTGTATCAGTCGATTACGCCGGACGAGTTTTTTGCCCAGATATCCGCGGGCGCCATGCCCAAGACGTCTCAGGTGAGCGTGGGTGAGTACGAGGAGTTTTGGGAGCCGCTTGTTGCCGAGGGTAAAGACGTGCTGCACCTGACGTTGTCGTCGGGTATTTCGGGTACGTATGGCTCGGCTTGCGTTGCGGCGCAGATGCTCGCGGATCGCTATCCCCAGGGCGGCAAGGTGCGCGTCATCGATTCGCTGGCGGCGTCTTCGGGCTTTGGCCTGCTGGCGGAATGTGCCGCCGACGTGCGCGATAGCGGGGCTTCACTCGACGAGACGGCTGCCTGGATCGAGGAGCACAAGCTCAACCTGCACCACTGGTTCTTCTCGACCGATCTGTCGAGCTACCTGCGCGGCGGTCGCATTTCGGCTGCGAGCGCGATCATCGGCACGGCGCTTAAGATTTGCCCGCTTATGACGGTCGATTGCGAAGGTAAGCTGTCGCCACGTGAGAAGATTCGCACTAAGAAGCGCGCGATTTCCGAGATGGCTAAGACCATGATGGCACACGTGCAGGACGGTGCGGATTATTCGGGTAAGTGCATCATGTCGCACTCGGCGTGCCGCGAGGATGCCGAGGCAGTTGCGGCGCTGATTGAGGAACAGGTTCCGCAGCTTAAAGGCAAGATTGAGATCAATAACATCGGTACTCTGATTGGCTCGCATACCGGACCTGGTACGGTGGCGCTCTTCTTTATGGGCGACAAGCGCGTGGATTAATTTGCCCCATCACATCGCTGCATGATTGCTCAAACGAAAACGGCCCGCCTCACGTTTGTGGGGCGGGCCAAGATGTTTTGCTAGCGTTTCTTTCCTCGGAAGAAAAAGCCGTGCAGTGACGGCTTGAGGCCGCGGTTGGCGCGATGCTCCTCGACGCGCTCGTGGATCGAAGCGACGCGCTCGATGACTTCGTCGGGAATCGGCACGTCGGGATTCATGTTCTCGACCTGGCTGACCTCGGCGGCGGAGACCTGGTCGATAATGGGCACATCGTCGTGCGAGATGACAGGTGTGGCGTCTTCCTTCATCTTGCGATAACGCTGCATCATGTCGGTCTGTAGCTGCTGGGCCGAAGGCGGCGTCCAGATGATGGCGTTGGCGCCGGCGGCGATGGTTTCACGGATGCTCTCTGGCGTCTTGCCGCCCGGCGCGATGAGCGGCAGGTTGGGATAGTGCTTGCGCAGCTCGCGTAGGACCTGGGGCGTGTTCTTGCCGGCGGCGATGTTGAGAATCTTGGCTCCAGCGCGCACCTTGGCGTGGGCATCGTCGTCGCAGCGAACGACCGTAGCGATGACGGGGATGTCGGCGATGTTGGTGATGTGCTCGACCATCTCGGCAGTAGCGGGGGAGTTGACCACGCAGCCCGCCGCGCCCTGCATCTCGGAGACGGCTGCCATCTGCACGGAGCGCTTACCGGTCGTAGTTCCGCCGCCCACGCCTACAAAGACCGGGCACTCGGCGACGGTCAACAGTGCCTGCGTAATGGCCGGCTGCGGCGTGAAGGGGTAAACGGCAAAGACGGCATCGGCGTTGGAGTTGCGGATGACCGCGACGTCGGTGGTGTAGATAAGCGATTTGATACGACGACCGAAGAGCGTAAAGCCGCTAGCCTCTTCAATCTCGTCGGGCATACGGAGGGCCGCCTTTCGCAAACGCCCGTCGATGGGCAGCGGCTCCATGGGGAGCAGTCCGTTGGGGGTCACGGCTACCTGGGGCTCGGTGAACTCGTCTGCGAGCTCGACCTCGGAGAAATCGACCGAGGCGACGATGTCCTCGTGAACCTCGGCGGGCACATCGATGGGGGCTTGGCCGTTTGCCGCGGCAGGCGTGTCGAAGGAGCTGGTGCCGACGAAGGCGTCGACGCGCTCATTTAGATCGTTGAGGGTATCCATGGAAGCTCGATTCTATGTGATGGCGGCCGGCGCGATGCAGCCGGAATTGCGAATGCTAAATCGTTTGACGAGTTGATTTTTCCCCGCCACGCCATCCGTTAGACCGAAGGGCCGGCGAACGTGAAGGAGCTGTGGTGGCGGGGATCGAGGTGCTATCTTGAAAGTCCCGTTTAAAAGAGAGGTGACGCGGTATGGAATTGACAGCAATGTTTGGCTCGATTGGCCTGTGTGTGGGCGCAATTGTTGCCGCCGCGGTCATCTACTTTGTGGTCACGGCCATTAAGGGCAAAAGGGCCGAACGCAAGGAGCGCGCGACGCTTAAACAGCATCGCGACCAGCAGAGCAAACGCGCACGGAGATAGCTTGTTGAGTTTTGGATCCGTGCGCTAGCTGCGTTTTCGGATCAGGGCAATGTAGAAACCCTCAAAGTCGCGGCTAGGCGGAATGGTCAGCGTGCCGGGCATACCGTTGGTGACGGACGAGACGTGGCCGGCGGCGATGGCCTCGGTGAGGGCGTTGGACTCGATGCGCGGCTCCTCATCAGCTTCCTGGGCGCGGCGTGCCTCACTTTCGCTTGGCGTGCCGTCGAGGGGGATAAGCTCGCAATCCATGTGCTTGTCGAGGGCCTCTTGCAGGGCGTCCTCGTTTTCCTGCGGCAAGATCGAACAAGTCGAATAGACGAGCGTGCCGCCCGGTTTGAGGGCTCCCATGGCGCGGTCCAGAAGTGCTCGCTGCGAGCGGGCGCATTTGACGAGCAGCTGCTCGGTCAGGCCGCGCAGGCTTTTCTCGTTGCCGCTGATGACGGTGCCCGTGCCGGTGCAGGGAGCGTCGAGCAGGATGCGGTCAAAGCGGAAGAACTCGTCGAGCTCGCGTGCGTCGATGCGCATGACGGGCACGTTTTTGGCGCCCTGGCGGTGGAGGTTGGACTCAAGCTTTTCGGCGCGGGGGATGCTCATCTCGCAGGCCGTGAGGTGTGCCTGGCCCTGGGTGAGGGCGGCAATCTGCGTCGTCTTGCCACCGGGGGCCGCGCACATGTCCAGGATGTCCTCGCCTGCCTGAGCGCCCAGGACCAACGGCGGCATCATGGACGACAGACTTTGCAAGTAGATCTTGCCGTCGCGGTAGATGTCGAGGTCCCACAGGTCGGAAACCTGGGCGTCGGGCAGGATGAAGGCGTCTGGGTACCAGGCGACGGGGTTGTGGGCGATGCCGGCGGCATCGAGCGCCGCAGCGATGTCCTCGGCGGTTGCCTTGAGCGTGTTGGCGCGCAGCGTGACCGGGCGTGTGGCCGCGGCGCCGAAGCCCTCGATCATGAGCTCGGCATCGGCGGGCGCATAGGCGCCGGCGACCGTGTCGACCATAAAGCGCGGCAGGTCGGCGGCGCAAGGAAGGGCGGCAAGCTGGTCGGAAAGCTCGGTGGCGGCAAACTGCCTGAGCTTGAGCTCGGCCTTGACCTGCTTTTTCTGCTTACGACGACGCGGCTTAGACATCCGTCTTTCCTTCCACCTAAATGATTATTCTGGGACGGGGATTAAAAAATCATTTAATGATCCCCGTCCCAAAAAGACTACTTTGCGTCGCCCGGGAATGATTTTTTAAGGCTCTGTTAGACCAGGATTGACATTCCGCCCCGTCATCTTCTTGCGATTGC
>ERZ841116.530-NODE-530-length-28214-cov-3.115061_pt1 | contig 28214 bp, 29 predicted proteins | sample MGYA00519875_ERZ841116 | MGnify/ENA primary metagenome ERZ841116 (study PRJEB31850, sample SAMEA3708889) | human gut metagenome | biome: human gut; feature: human-associated habitat; material: faeces | place: China | collected 2014 ... | reverse complement strand
TATTTATCGTAAATAGACTTTTCATAAATTAATTGCGCAATGAAGGTTAGGTTATTATACTTGAACTAAGAAAAAGCCTAGAATGCTACAAAACATTCTAGGCTATATTTATGGAGAAAATTATGAAATTAAACATCTTTTCAAATCAAATCGACTTCACTACTTCTGAAAAAGTGGTAATTTCGTATTTAGAAAATCATCTTAACGAAATAGACGGATTAACTATTACTGACTTAGCTAAAAAGTCTTTAACTTCTAATGCGACAATTATTCGTCTCAGTCATAAATTAGGCTATAACGGCTTTAAAGATCTAAAAGTTAACATAATTAAAAATATTGAAACTAATCGCTTTACTAATAATCAGTTGACTTTAGTTTTCCATTTTCACCCATTGATGATCTCAATACAATTAAGAATTCCATGACTGATCTATATTTAAATGGTTTAACACTTTTGCGCAACAAAATTAAAATGTCAGATATTAAGAAAGTAGCTAATTTGATTCTAACTAGTAAAAATACGTTTATTTTTGCTAACGGAGATACTGGAATTACTAGTAAAAGCTTCATTAATAAGGTGAACAAGTTAAACATTTATCCAGTTTTAGCAACTGAAAACGGTGAGGAAAATAATATTACTACCAGAATGAATGAGCATGATTTAGCAATTTTCATTAGTTATGATAAATATGCCTCCCAATATAATGAAGAAATTGAAATTCTAAAAAAGAAACATGTTAATTTTATCATTATCACAGCTAATACTGATCCTGCTGTTTTTGCTCAAGCTACTGTAGGAATTGCTATTCCTAATGAAGAAAAATCAAATAAAGTAGCAACTTTTTACTCTCAATTTGCTTTTCACTTTGTTTTAAATTTGATTTTTTCAGTGCTATATCAAGCAAAAATGCTAAATTAATTCTGCTCAATCTTCTTAATAATCTTAGCTGGCACTCCTCCAACCACTACGTTATCAGGAATGTTCTTGGTAACAACAGATCCTGCCGCAACAACTACACCGTTGCCAATAGTGACACCAGGACAAATCGTTGAATTACCGCCAATCCAGACATCATTGCCAATATTAACTGGCTTGCCAATACCTAATCTTTCTCTTCTACCTTTGGCAGTTAAGGGATGGTTAACTGTATAGATGTCGGTATTAGGCCCAATCCATACATTATTACCAATGTTAACTGGTGCAATATCTAAAACCGTTAAATTGTAGTTAGCAAGAAAATTATCACCGACATGAATATTTTTACCATTATCAACATTTAACCTACTATGAACAACCAAGTTTTTTCCAGCTTTTTATTCATCAACATGTCCATTAACTTGATATGAATCCTTAGTATATTGCATTACTTCAAAATAATTATTCTCGGGATCATGACTCCAAAACTTCCACGTTCCAGCTGGTCCCTTACTTGGTTCACCGAGTACTGGAATATCCTTAGCTTTAAATTCCTGATAAGTTTTTTGAATATCATTAACGGTTAAAGCAAAATGATTCAATCCCAAGCGACTATTCCATGTAACATCATCTATTTCACTGTCATCAGCTAGCGACATTTCAATGAATTGTCCTGGCGTTATTTCAAAATAACCGTACATTACTTTTTCAGGGGCTTTTTGCGCAATTTCTTTTTCTGCTGGACGATTGTCACTGTGCAAATATTCCTTATATTTTACAATTACCTTAACTTTTAAACCAAGTTTATTTTGATAAAAATCAACCATTTTATCCCAATCTTTAACGCGAATATTAACATGCATTAAGGCATTAAATTTCATTTTTCTTCTCCTAATCCAACTTCAATCCTGCACTTTTAACAGCTTGCTCTACAATCTGCATTACTTGATCACTATGTTCTAGCGCTTTTTTATCTTTATCTAAATCAGTGTTATCAATCATCTTTTCAAAAGCTACAAATTCTTCGTACATGCGATGAGTATAGATCTTATCGTCAACATGTTGGATTTTATTTTGCTGGCCCACAATATCAAACGAATTCATGACATTAGCTGGTCCATTGACAATAATAGTTTCCTTTTCAGCTTCAATCAAAGAAGTGACCGGTGCTGCAACATCTTTAGCCGCAATTGAGACAGCCTTAAAATTATCATAATCTAAAGTCAATATTCCCGATGTATCAACTCCGCGTTCAATATTTGCATGATACTCAACCTTTTTAGGCATCCCAAATAATCCCACCAAAAAGTGAATATTATAAATATTTAAGTCCATCAAGGCACCACCACCCTTTTTGTGATCGAAGACTGGTAGAACTTTACCTTGTTTAAAAGCATCGTAGCGATGAGAGTATTGCGAATAATTCATTGAAACGATCTTTATTTCTCCTACTTCAGATAAACTTTGTTTTAGATTTTTGTAATTAGTCAAATATTGGTTAGTAATCGCCTCTACTAAAATCAATTGCTTTTCTTTAGCAATTTGCTTCAATTCCTTGAATTCATCATACTTAACAGTAAAGGGCTTCTCACAGATAACATTCTTGCCTGCTAATAAAGCTTTTTTTGCAAAAGAATAATGAAGAGAGTTAGGTACTGCGACATAAACTGTATCTGCATTTGTTTCTTTAAGTGCTTGATCATAGTCAGTATAAATTTTTTCAATACCATATTTTGCTTGATCTTCTTTCATACGATCAAGATCACTAGTTGTCCCCGCAATTCCAACTAATTTTGTATTTTTTAAGTCCTTAGTAATTGGCAAAAAATCACTGACAATAAAGCCTGCACCTGCAATTAATAACTTCATAATTATGATCTCTCCTTAAATAATTCATTCTTATTAACTTTATTATCAATTTGTTTAAACAATACTAAAATACAAAAACCACATTCTGGTAAGAATGTTCATCTCTTTACCAAAATGTGGCTTTTATTTTGAACTTTTAGTTCAATTTTGACTTAATAATCTTCATCTTCACGCATTTCTGCAGGCCAACCATCAATTGGCTTACGTTCGTCTAAAACCCTTAATCTCTTAAGATCGTCACTATCTAATTCAAAATCAAAGATATCAATATTTGATTTAATATGAGCTGGATTAGTCGAACGCGGAATAGTTACAACATCGTTTTGGACCAAGTAACGCAAAATTATTTGAATTGGTGATTTACCATATTTTTCACCAATTTCTGTTAAAACTGGATTACTCATCAAATGCTGTTGACCATTACCAAGAGGACTATAGCTTTCATGCACAATACTTTCTTTTTCTAAAAATTCGTGCATCTTCCATTGTTGCAAAAGTAAATGAGTTTCAATTTGATCAACCATTGGACGGACACTACTTTGGTGAATTAGATCTAAAGTTTGTCGACTATTAAAATTACTAATTCCAATTGCGCGCGTCTTTCCTGCTTTATATGCTGCCACAAGAGCATGCCAAGTATCGATATCATCCCCCATTGGCCAGTGAATTAGAACTAGGTCAAAATAATCTAGTCCACTTCTTCTCAATGATTCATCTAAACCAATCTTAGTATCTTCATAACCATCAGTCATCGTTTTAGTTGTGATAAACACCTCATCACGATTTAGACCACTTGCTTTCACTGCTTCGCCAACTTGTTGTTCATTTTGATAATATTGCGCTGTGTCAATTAAGCGATACCCATCTTCAAAAGCTGATAATACTGCTTGCTTTGTTTGATCAGGAGTAATTTCATATGTACCAAAGCCTATGATTAGTATTTTTACTCCATTATTTAGTGTTAATTGTTTCATAGTTACCTCAATATATTTTTTCAGTTTATTTCTATAATCAATCATATTTTAAAAATGATTATTTATTTCTATTAAACATTCGAATATCAAAAGTTTAATTATAAGTTAAATTATGCCCCATTTATCTCGAAAGTTTAACTATAATTAAACTTTTACCCAATTTCATCCATTTTTTAACTTATACACAAAAAAGAGTTGCTTTTTCAAGCAACTCTTTAAGTTAGTTTATTTACTTTTATCATTCTCAGATCTAGGGCCCGGCTTCGGTCCCATCGAAACAATAAAACTAACGATTGGAAATCCTAGATATAAAATCATTGATAAATATGGACTTACAAAAAATAAAGCAATCAAAATCAAATTGAACATGATCGCAACGCCGGTTCTAAGAATAGTGATCCTGATAGTTGTTTTTGAATCGATCTCAAAAGTATCTCTAAAACCGAGAATCTGTAAAATAGCTAGCAATAAATTTGCAACTAAAAAGACAGCTCCATAATTTGCAATCGAAATTGAACTTGGGGTAAGCATTACCCACTTTGCCATTACTGGCATTAATGAAAGTGTTCCCAGTAAAAGCAAATTAACAATTGCGATACTCTTCCCTGGACGATAAATATGATAAGCATAACTATTATGCAAGTCATACCAGAATTTACCAACAATCAAAAACGTAATAAAGAAAATACCAATATCATGTAAAAAATCAGCATAGTGAGTCAAATTAGCAGGTGACTGAATTTCTAAGACAATGATTGTCATGATAATTGCAATTACACCAGTATTTAGCTCCATTAAATGAGAATAAAGTAAATCAGGTTCATTTTTAAACTTCTCATAAATAGCTATATTTTTCTCATTATCCATTTTTGACAATGGTTTTCTCTGACGTCTTTTTTATCCATATTTTTATTTCCTTTTTGCAACCACTTTTTCTTTTGGCTTACCAATTAATGAAAGCATTAAAATTGTTAACAAAGCCATAATTCCAATGATTTGATTCATCATAAGATCAGCTTCTTTCTATTATATATTTATATATTATTTTTTAAATTGATTATGAACATATTCAGCATAAAGTGGCGTTGACTTAACTAATTCTTCATGCGTACCAGAGCCAGAAACTGTACCATGATCAATGAAATAGATTCTATCTGCATCAACAATCGTACTTAAACGATGTGCAATTACTAATGTCATTCTATTCTTCATTAAACTTGTTAAAGCCTTTTGCACCATTGCTTCAGATTCTGAGTCAAGACTTGCAGTTGCTTCATCAAGCATCAAAATCTTAGGATCACGTAAGAATGCTCTAGCAATAGCAATTCTTTGTCTTTGACCACCAGAAAGTTTGACGCCTCGTTCACCGATTTGCGTATCTAAACCATCTTCTGATTCTTTTACGAATTTATCAGCATATGCCATCTTTAGTACACGCCATAATTCATCATCGCTTACTTCACGATCTAAGCCGCAAACTAAATTTTCACGAATTGTCCCTGGCATTACCGCAGAATTTTGACCAACCAAACCAATTTGATGACGCCAATTAGTTAAATCGATATTGTCAATATTTTCATCACCAATCGTAATCTTACCTGAAGTTGGTTTATAGAAGCGCTCAATCAATGAGAAAATTGTTGATTTACCACCACCAGATGGTCCAGCAAAAGCGACAACCGTATTTGGCTTAGCCACTACGTTAATGTCATGCAAAATTTGCTTATCTTTTTCATAAGAGAAGCTGACATTTTGCAATCGCAATTCTTTACCAGAAACATCAATTTTTTGATCATCAGCAGATTCTTCAACAGGTTCATTGAGCATTTCACGAATACGTTCAGTTGAGCCTGATGTCTTGGCTAATTCGTTAAAGAACTGGCTAACCATAATTACTGGTCCCATTAACTGGAACAAGTACATTAAAAATGAAATGAGGGCACCCATGGTAAGACTGCCTTGCATTACCCGAATTGCACCATAGGTTAAAATCCCGATTACCAAAATCATCATTAACATGTTAGAAATTGGTTGCATCAAAGAATTAACCCATGATTCTTTAAAGAAAATATTTCTTGTTAATTAAATCAAATATTTTTCTGATTTCAAATACCACTTCTTTACTAAAGTAGTTAAAGCAATATATAAGATTAACAAAAGAAATACAATTGCTAAAAAGTACATTGGAATTGGACCAAATTTTATTGCTTTAGCTATTGGTGTAATAAATGGTAAGACAGTTCCCACCACTGCCATCCCGATTGTTGCCCAAGTAACAATTGCTGTAGCATGTTGCTTAATAAATGGTAGTTTGGGATCTCTAAGTGCATGAATAACCATTTCTTGGGTCCAAAGTGATTCAATAAACCATCCTGTACAAAAGATGGCTGAGAAAATTAATTTTTGCGTTGTGCTAGCTGCTGCATAAATAGTTCCCGTTACTTGCGGACAAACCATAAAGAAAAGTAAAGCAAAAGTTATGATATCAAAAATAGAGGACGTTGGACCAAAGTAGAACATAAACTTCGGTAGCTTCTTTGTACTCCACTTTCTAGGCTCTGATAAATAATGCTTATTCATAGTATCAAATGGAATAGATAGGCAACTAGTTCCATACATCAAGTCTAAAATTAAAAGTTGAATTGGAAGCATTGGTAAGAATGGCAAAAACGAAGAAGCTACTAAAATTGATAAAATATTACCAAAATTAGAAGAAAGCGTAATTTTAATATATTTCATCGTATTGCCAAATACTTGACGGCCAATTTGTACTCCCTTTTCTAAAATCATTAAATCTTTGTGGAGCAAAATTATATCTGCTGACTTTTTAGCAATGTCCACCGCTGTATCAACTGAGATAGCAACATCTGCCGCTTTCATTGCAGGAGCATCATTGATTCCATCTCCCATATAAGCTACGGTATGACCATCTTGTCTAAGTAAGTCAATAATCTGAGCTTTTTGTTGTGGAGATAATTTTACAAAAACATCGCATGCTTGCACCATTTGTTTTAATTCAGCGTCAGTCTTATTTTCAAGGTCTTTTCCCTGATAAACTCGATCAATATTTAAACCTACTTGCTTCCCTACATTTCGCGTAACTGCTTCATTATCTCCAGTTAAAATTTTGACTGTAATGCCATCTTCTTTTAAGGCAGTCAATGCTGCCTTAGCACTGTCTTTTGGTGGATCTAAAAATGCTAAAAATCCAACTAAGATTAATTCATTCTCATCATCAATGCTAAATTCACCAACAGGAGCTGGATTCTTTTTATATCCTAAAAGAACAACACGTAAACCATCCTGATTCATCTCATCAATTTCAGTTAAAATTTTCTGACGTTGATCTTCATCAAGTGGACTTATTGCACCATCTATTTCTACTCTGTTAGAACAAGCAAGCATTTCTTCAGCAGCACCTTTAGTTACCAAAATATGTTCGTGTTGCTGGTTAATAACGACAACGCTCATACGTCTTCTCTTAAAATCAAAAGGTATTTCATCAATCTTTCTGTAGTTTTGATTAATTTTCTTTGTATCTAACTCTCCTTGAGCAGCATCAATAACTGCTTTATCAATTAAATCTTTCATCCCTGTTTGATAATAACTATTCAAGTATGAAAGCTCTAATACTTTTGGCTTTTCTTCTAAATTTAAATTATAGTGTCGTTCTAAAACCACTTTATCTTGTGTTAAGGTACCAGTCTTATCAGTGCAAAGAATATCAGCTGAGCCAAAGTTTTGGATTGAATTCATTCTTTTAACAATGGTTTCATGCTTAGCCATTTCAACAGACCCCTTAACTAAATTGCTGGTCACAATAACTGGCAACATTTCTGGCGTTAAACCAACAGCCGTTGCAATAGCAAAAATTAATGCATTTAGCCAATCGCCTTTAGTTAAACCATTAATCAAAAACACTAGTGGTGCAATTACAGCTGTCATGGTTAGTAATATTTTAGAAACATTTTTAATTCCAATGTCAAAAGTTGTCTCTTTGTTTTTATTCTGAGCAAGAGTACGGGCCAGATTTCCAAAAACGGTTTTGTCACCTGTAGCAAAAACGACGCCCATTCCAGAACCAGAAACAATATTTGTTCCTTCATAAAGGATATTTGGATAATCTAAGTAATTATCACTTCCTTTTGGCTTCTGATCTGCCATCTTTTCAACTGGACTTGACTCTCCATTTAATGAGCTCGCTGAACAAAATAAGTCTTTACTCTTTAACAAATACATATCTGCTGGCACTAAATCTCCAGCAGCTAAATTAATAATATCGCCAACTACTACATCTTTAGTTGGTAATTCTTTATCTTCGCCAGCTCGTTTAACATTTGTAGTTACAGAAACCATATTTAGCAATGAATCAACCGCATCACTTGTTTTTACATTTTGAATAAAACTAGTAATTCCTGAAATCAGAACCATCATAATCATGATAATTACGGTACTCAAATCTTTTTGATCAGCTGGCACAAAAACATAGTTAGTTAAAAAAGATAAACCTGCTAAAAATAACAACACACCAGTAAAAGGTGTCATAAAAGCATCGATTAAAAAATGTAATTTTGGATGATGTTCTTTATTCGAGACCTCATTTAAGCCATCTTGCTCCAAGCGTTGTTTTGCTTGAACAGGATTTAATCCATTAATTGTTGTATGCAATTGCTTTAAGACTTCATTTTTTTCTTGTCTAGCAATTTGTTTAGCCAAAGTCGCATTAGTTACTACGCGATCTTTAGAGTTGAATTTTAACATAGTAATCTCTCCCTCTAAAAAATCGGCAAACAAACAAAAAGACCAACACAAAAACTGCATTGGTCTTAACTTAGCGATTTATACTCGTCGTTCAGTTTTAACACTACGTAACGTGAAGTTTTTCAACTAGTTGACTGGGAAAAGCCTTAAGTCGACAATTCCTGTTTAACCCGTTGGCATCTCTAGATGTTGCTGGGCATCAGCGTATATTTACGTAGGAGTCTCACCTAACAGTTCATTTGCTTCTTTATTCAATTAACGGTTAATAGATTAAACAATTATTCTTTATTATTCAAGCATGTTTATAAATTCTTTACTTTTACTCTAAATCCATACATCAAATAATTAATCTAAGTTAAATTGTTTTAGATAATTAGCTAAATACTCTACAGTTAAACTTTGCGGATCTTTAATTAATTCTAGTGGTCGGCCTTGTGCTACAATACGACCACCATTTTCACCACCTTGTGGTCCCAGATCTAGCATATAATCTGCATTAACAACTAAATTCAGGTCATGTGTAATCGTAATAATAGTTGCACCTTGATCAAGCAATTTTTGCATGACTTCAACTAGGACTTTAACATCCAGGGGATGCAGACCAATTGTTGGTTCATCAAAGACAAATAAAGTATCGTCTTGCTTATGACTTAAGTGAGTCACTAATTTTAAACGCTGTGCTTCTCCACCAGATAAAGTTGGCGTACTTTCACCTAAGTGCAGGTAATCTAAACCAACTTCTTTAAGCAACTGCAAATCACGTTCAATCTTTGGCACACGCTTAAAAACAGGAATCGCTTCGTTAACATCAAGATTCAAAACATCCACAATTGACATATCATGCCACTTTATTTTTTGAATTCCAGGATTATAGCGGTCGCCATGACAAGTTGGACAAGTTTGCTGCATATCAGGCAAGAATTGAATATCTAAAGTAACAATTCCTGTTCCACCACAAGTTGGACAAGCACCTTCTTTATTGTTGTAAGAAAAATAGCTTGGCGTATAATGTTTTTCTTTAGCCAAAGACTGTTTTGCAAAAAGTTTACGCAAATTATCCATAATTGAGGTATAAGTAGCAACTGTTGAACGCGTACTCTTGCCAATTGGTGAAGCATCCACGCTAACCACATTATTAATTGGACAATCAAAATTCTTAATTTGTTTAGGTAGTGGTTCACTTTTATCTTGTGCCTTGATTGCAGGAACTAATGAATCTAGAATCAAACTAGTTTTTCCAGCTCCAGAAAAGCCCGTCACACTAGTTAATTGATTCAAAGGGATACCTGCTTGAACATCTTTCAAGTTGAAGTAATCTTCTACTTCAAAACTAATTTGATCTGAATTAACCTGATCGCTAACTTTTCTAGCCATTAAATGTGCTTTTCCATTTAAATATGGTGCAATTAGTGACTGCTTATCTTTCTTAATTTCTTCAGGACTGTCTTGATCTAAAATTTGACCACCTTGTTCACCTGAACCTGGACCAATTTCGATAATTTCATCAGCTGCCTTAATAATATCAACATTATGATCGACTACGACTAAAGAATTACCTTGATCAACCAATTTACGTAAAACCTTGATTAAGCCAGTAACATTGGCCGGGTGCAAGCCAATCGATGGTTCATCTAAGACATATAAAACGCCAGTTGTTTCTGTACGTAGTGTTCTCGCTAATTGGATTCTCTGAAGTTCACCAGTTGATAAAGTGTTGCCAGCTCGCTCCATAGTTAAATAATCTAGTCCTAAATCAAGCAACGGCTGCAGATTATTAAGAAATTCATTGATCAAAGAGCTAGCCATTTTATGCATATCTTCAGGCAATTTTGCTAATACTTCCTTACTCCAAGCTGGCAAATCCCCTAGCTGCATTTGCTGAACTTGATAAATATTTTTACCATTAACTAATTGCTTCAAAAGTTCTGGTCGAAGACGCGTACCATGACAAACCGGACAAGTTGAATAAGTGAAAAATTCTGCAATTCTCTTTTGTGCACGTTCACTTTTACTGCTTTTAGCTGAGCGCAAAACTGCTTGGTGGGCATTTTCATATAAAGCATTAAAATCATGAAATACCCGACCTGTTCCAGACAAAAAGTCCATCTTATATTTTTTCTCAGGACCGTTTAGAACAAAATCCTTTTCCTTATCCGTTAAATCCTTATAAGGAATATCAATTCGTACACCAGCATGTTGAGCTAGCTTGGCATAAAGTTTCTTCCTGGTAAGCTCCATGAAGCAACTGCTCCGTCCTCAATTGATAAATTAGGATCAGCAATTAGTTTACTGTCATCAAGCTGACGAACTTTTCCAGTTCCACCACATTCTTGACAAGCACCATCAGAATTAAAAGCAAAATCTTCAGCGCTTGGTACATAAAACTTAACACCGCATGTTGGACAAGTAATTTGTCCCATTTCTTCACCTGACTTAGACATAGCTTCCGCGATATCTAAACTTGGAGCTACGCGGTGACCGTTAGGACAAACTGGCGAACCTAATCTTGAAAAAATCAAACGTAAAACGTTAAATGTCTCGGTTGTTGTCCCAACAGTTGCCCGTTCATTTGGAATACTTGGACGCTGGCGCAAAGCTAATGCAGACGGAATATGTTTAACTGAAGTCACGTCAGCTTGTGCGCCTTGCTTAATTCTCCGACGCATATATGTAGAAAGTGCATCTAAATATCTTCTTGATCCTTCTTCATATAAAATTCCCATCGCTAAAGAAGACTTACCCGAACCAGACAAGCCTGAAATAGCAACAAATTTATGAAGTGGAATATTTACATCAATATTTTTTAAATTATGGACTCTTGCACCTTTAATTTCTATTTGAGTTGGTAATTCCAATTTGAACTCCTATCTACAGCTTCAATTTCTTCTTTATTTTAAAATTTTATATACTAAAATACCATTTTTTGTTAGACCAAGTTTTTCAATATTTAAGCCAATATTGAACTGCCACAAGTCGTTGCCAATTTTAAAATTATTTTCTTTGGCATATTTTCTAATTACAGTTAAACCTTTTTCAATTACTGCACCAGTATTTTCTACCTTAACAATCAAGTAATTGCCATCATTTTGACCAATTATCGGAATATTAACTTTTTGGTCGTAAGATTTTTCTTTAATAATTCTAAAACCGGAATTGGCATAGGTATTAGCTTTTGCCTGAGGTAAGTCTGTAATGAAACCAGATAAGTTCTTATTAGCCATGACACCAGCACCTAATTCTTGGTAAAACTGACTATATGAAGAGGCAATTTTTGCTTCAGAACAATCAGCCTTAAAATCCGAACACCAAAAGTCGTGATCAGGTAAAAAACATTCTTTCACAACATAAAAATCGACATCAGTTAGTTGAAAGTTGTCATTTTCTTTTTGACGCAAAATAGCTAGGATTTGCTTTAAATTTTGGATACGAAGTTCAATCTTATTTTTTAAAGGTATTAATTTTTTATTTAATGCATCACTGCTAGAATCACCCAAATAATCTTTAATTTCTTCTACCGAAAGTTCTAAATCACGTAATCCCAAAATAAACCCAATTTGATAGAGTTGCTCATAACTATAGTAGCGATAACCAGTTTCTTCGATCTTCATTGGCTTAAAGACATCTTTTTGATCATAAAATATCAAAGTTCGCCTGGTAGTGCCTGCAAGTTTTGCAAATTCAGAAATTGATAATAGTTTATCATTGGCCACTTTCAACATCCCTTTCTTAATTATTTTCTATAAATAAAATAAACTGTAACGCAAGGTTACAGTCAAGGGATTTACTTTATTAAACCATTTTCAAATCTATTTACTCTCCCTAAGCGTAAAATATAGATGAAAGAAAAAATTTGCTAGAAAGGAAAATCATCTATGGAATCTGCACTATATCCAATTCAAAATAAATATCGGTTTAACACTTTAATGAATGGCACTTGGCAATTCGAAACTGATCCGAATTCTGTTGGTCTTGACGAGAGATGGAACAAACAACTACCTAATCCGGAAGAAATGCCTGTACCAGGTACGTTTGCGGAATTAACTACTAAGCGAGACCGTAAATACTATACTGGAAATTTTTGGTATCAAAAAGACTTCTTTATTCCTTCATTTCTAAAGAAGAAAGAACTTTATATACGCTTTGGTTCAGTTACTCATCGTGCAAAAGTATTTATTAATGGAAATGAAGTCGATCAACATGAAGGTGGTTTTTTACCATTTCAAGTAAAAATTTCTAATTATATTAATTACAACCAAACTAATCGTGTAACTGTTTTAGTCAATAACGAATTATCTGAAAAGACTATTCCTTGTGGCACCGAAGAAATCTTAGATAATGGTCAAAAACTTGCTCAACCATACTTTGATTTCTTCAATTATTCTGGCATTATGCGCAATGTTTGGCTCTTAGCGCTCCCTCAAAGCCAAATCACTAATTTCAAACTAAATTATCAATTAATAAATAATGAGGCAACAATTACCTACAATATCGAAGCAAATGATGAGGCCGAATTTAAAGTAACACTTTTCGATAATCAAAAAGAAGTAGCACGTACTACTTCTAAAAATACTGGTAGTTTAACAATTAAGAATCCACACCTTTGGAGTTCAAACAATCCTTATTTATACAAAATAAAGATTGAAATGCTCGAAGACGGAAAAACAGTTGACGAATACACAGATAAAATTGGTATCCGCACAGTTAAAATTGTGAATGATAAAATCTTGCTCAATAATCACCCAATTTATTTAAAAGGCTTTGGCAAGCACGAAGATTTTAATGTTTTAGGCAAAGCAATTAATGAAAGCATCATCAAACGCGACTACGAATGCGTGAAATGGATTGGCGCTAACTGTTTTAGAAGCAGTCACTATCCTTACGCCGAAGAATGGTATCAATATGCCGATAGATATGGCTTTTTGATTATTGATGAGGTACCCGCTGTTGGTCTTAATCGTTCAATAACTAACTTCCTTAATGTGACTAATTCTAATCAATCACACTTTTTCGCTTCAAAAACTGTGCCTGAATTAAAAAAAGTCCATGAACAAGAAATAAAGGAAATGATTGATCGTGATCAACGGCATCCTTCAGTGATCGCCTGGAGCTTATTCAATGAACCAGAATCAACTACTCAAGAATCCTATGACTATTTCAAAGATATTTTTGCCTTTGCGAGAAAATTGGATCCACAAAATCGTCCTTATACTGGAACTTTAGTTATGGGTAGCGGTCCAAAAGTGGATAAGCTTCACCCACTTTGTGACTTTGTCTGCTTAAACCGTTATTATGGTTGGTACGTTGCTGGTGGGCCAGAAATCGTTAATGCTAAAAAGATGCTAGAAGATGAACTAGACGGCTGGCAAAACTTAAAGCCGAATAAACCATTTGTCTTCACCGAATTTGGTGCTGATACATTATCTTCTTCTCATCGCCTTCCAGATGAAATGTGGAGCCAAGAATATCAAAATGAATATTATCAGATGTATTTTGATATATTTAAGAAATATCCATTTATTTGTGGCGAATTAGTTTGGAACTTTGCTGACTTTAAGACGAGTGAAGGAATCATGCGTGTTGGTGGTAACGATAAAGGAATTTTTACTCGCGATCGTGAACCTAAAGATATTGCCTTTACCTTGAAAAAGAGATGGCAACAATTAAATTAATATTTTAGTTTTTACAAATAATCGTGCTCAATTAAAAATAATCGATATCATTTTAGTTCATTTGATATCGATTATTTGATTATGAGCGCGATTTTTTATTGATTTTGATGATAATTTCTAGCTAAGAAATGTTTCATTAATTTATGAAACTAATATCTTGTTTCTTAAACAAATCATATACAACTAAGTCTGATGAATCCAAATCTTCTTTGTTCATATCAACAGCACTAATTCTACTGTCATCATAGCAATTAAAGTACAAAATTCCTTTTTCCAGATTCATACAGCTAGTATACATCGTATATTCAAAACTATTAGGACCAACTTGATCCATTCCTTTGGCTTGTTCAACAGATTCTAAAATATGAAAGAAATTAGTAACATTTTCTACCTCATCACTATCTTTTGGTGCGTGATTCAAGGCAAAACATACCTTAACAAAACGTGATTCCGAATCCATCCCGCCTGGTAAATGATGCGTACCTAAACTGCGACTATACAACTTAAGATTAACACCAGGTAAAAAATTATTATTAGGTTCGCCTGGAACAACTGAAGCATAGTTTGCCAAATTAGTTAACTGCTCTGGAAATAAAGGTGCGTTAGTCAGAGCATTAACAGGATTATCATAAACATGCAAGCCTTTTTCATCTGACTCAACAACAATACTTTTACCAGTTTTATCTCCCACTAGCCAATGAAGTTCTGAAGCTGGGGTATTTTTAGCAAAACTCACATTAGAAATATTTGCATTAGTTAGGCTTTCTTTTACTTGATCAACAGTTTCATAAGTAGCTAATAAATATGAAATAAATTCAAATGAAGCAATATTCTTTTTATTTACTGCTTTTGGAAAGTACTTGCCTTGTCCAGCAAAACTTAAGCCAGCAACTCCCAATCCTTTTTCATTAATTGCATCGCAATATAATGGAATATTGTCTGCTACAGCAGCTATACCAATCATTGCATAATGTGATTTTTCAGCTGGTAAATCGGTAAACTCGAATTCATAATTTCTTGGTGTAATAACCACTTTTTGACCATAAGCAATTTCATAATCAAGATTTCTGCCAAAATAGTGGTCTTTAGGACTGTATAAAATTGATGTACACATATTGGATATCTCCTTTGATCAAAGTAATACTTTCACTTCCTATTCTAAGCTTAAATGAAAAGATATTACACTAAATTGATCTAAATAGATAATCAATCACAAGGTCACTATCTGCAATAGCTCCAATAATTGTATTACCTTTTTCACACAATACTGTAAACTTCGTAGTTGATTCACTATTCGCTAAGTAGTCCAAAACATTTTCTTACTTTTAGTACATGACAAATCAATCCAAGGATTAAGCCCGCAATACCAAAAGTTAACCAACCAAAGCCCAAACTGAAAAATGGAAAATATTGTTGAGCAAACCCAAGTAATGTCTGCAATAATTGGCTGTCATGTAAGTTAGCCGGTAATGCATTTAACATGTCAAAGAATGCAGGAATTAGGGTCAGTGCAGTTGTAATCTGGTAAACAAGTCGGTCATGCTTAAATATTGGTGAAAGTAATCCTAAAATAATCAATGTGATTGCTAGTGGATAAAGAAACATTAAAATTGGTGTTGACCATGCAATAATTTGATCAAGACCCAAATTCGCAAATAAGAATGAAAGACCACAATTAATTCGCAAAAATGTTCGATATGAGATTTTAGGAAAACGACGATGGAAATCTTGTGAAAAGGCAATTACTAATCCCATTGCTGAAGTCATACAAGTAATGGTTGCTAAAGTTGCTAAAATCGCATCTCCAGCAGTTCCTAAGTAATAATGTGAAATCTGAGCAAGAGTAATCCCACCATTTGCTGCTAATTTAAATTGATGCAAACTAGTCGCGCCCAACCAAATTAAAGCCAAGTATATGATAGCAACTCCTGCAATTCCTAGAAAACCACTTTTGGCTGTTTCAATTGAAACCTGTCTTGTCTTTTTAATACCTAGTTCTTTAATTGCTGTAATAATAGTAATTCCAAATGCTAATGCTGCTAACCCATCCATTGTATTATAACCTTGTAAAAATCCATTGGAAAAAGCATGCCTTGCATATGAAGCAGTTATAGCAGCAGTATTTCCAGAACCCAATGGATGCATAAATGCTAACAAAAAGATCAGAAACAGCAATAACAAAAACAAAGGATTTAATACTTTACCAATTAAAGTAGTAATCTTACCTTCATGATTTGAAAAAATATAAACTAAACTAAAGAAAATTGCTGAATAGATTAATAGTCCTCAAGTATTAGCTGACTTAGATAAATAAGGGGCAATTCCGATTTCATAAGGAACAGTGGCTGTCCGGGGAGTTGCAAATAGTGGTCCTAAAGTAGCGTGAACAAGGATTAAAAAGATAAGTGCATAGTAACGACCATTCGGCAATGCAAGATCATAGATTCCATTTGACCTAGTAATACTAATTGCCAATAGCGCCATTAATGGCAGCAAAACTCCAGAAACTAGAAAGCCACTACTCGCTATGAGCCAATTGCTACCTGCTAATTGACCTAAATGAACTGGAAAAATAAGATTTCCCGCTCCAAACAACATTCCGAAAATAAGTGATGCAATAATCATTGACTGCCTAATACTCGCTTTTTTTATCTTCATTTTAATATTCCTTTCGATAAAAATTATATAAATACTAGGTACAAAAAAACGTCCTTATAAGCATAAAGCTTATAAGGACGTTATCACGCGTGTTACCACCTTATTTTAGAATAATATTACTATTATTCCCTTACCCCGTACATAGAAAAACTAGATACGTTGACGCTATAACGGGCGCACCCTCCTAAAGTTACAATTACTCTCACTTCAAGCACTCCTAGGCTACTTTCACTTTACTTTCCTATACCCACTCACACTAACTTGGGTTCGCTGACTAGTTAAGGTAAAGCTAATTTCCTATTCTTAGTGGTTATTCATACCATTTATTTAGTAAGTATATTACATAATAAATTAAACAAAGTCAATATTATTCTAACTTGTTTTTAATTTTATTCTTTTTTTCTAATATCAATTGACTCCAGATGATTAGATTTATATTTGTAAGCAAATTTAAAATCAGCACAAACAACTATTGATCTAATAACAGCTAACAGTAATAATTTCTCATTAGTTAAACAATACTTTCAAAAATAAAAAAATCCTCTTAAAGATAGACATGTAAAGTTTTATCTTCTTTAAAGAGGATTTTTTCGGTTTAATTATAATTTACATATTGAATTTTCCGATTAATCAGTCTAATTTATCATATTCTTCATCAGAAACAGGTTCAAGCCATGTATTCTTACTGTCGCCTACCATCACAACAACATGAGCAAACCAGGAATCTTTTGTAGCTCCATGCCAATGCTTAGTATTTGGATTAACAATTACCACATCTCCTGGCAGCATCTTTTGTGGAGCTTTGCCTTCTTCTTGGTACCAACCTTCACCAGCTACGGCAATTAAAATTTGTGGCACTGTGTGCATATGCCAATTATTGCGGCATCCCGGCTCAAAACTTACATTATGAACTGCGGTCTTAGCTTCTTTACTTTCTGCTAAAGCCTTGAGGTAACTTGTACCCTTAAAGAATTTGGCAAAAGCTTCATTTAAATCACCAAAACCAAAAACACTATTTTTTACTTCTTCTTCATTTTTTGCCATGTTATTACCTCATTTCTAACTTTGCTTTTATTTTAGAATAGAAATAACATCATGCAAAATATTTATTTGTAATATTGTATTATACGTTAAGGGTATGGATGTAGATTATTCATAATCTTTCGGATCAATAGTTGGCTTAGGTAAATCAGTATCAGACGAAAACTCAATTCCCTGAATTCCGTTTTCATAAGTCCAATCTTTTAACTTATCCATTTTTCCAGTTAAGTAAAATTCACTGATTAATTCATTCCACTTGTCCCACTTATTTAATGGCACATTAATTAATCCAGCACCATTGTCAATCATTAATTTATTAGCTGCTAAAGTTGCAGTTCTTTTATTTCCATCCCAAAAAAGCTGATTTCTCATATTGTGATACATTAAAGTCATAGCTTTATCAGTAATGGACGTATCCTTTTGCATAAGTTCATCAAAGAATTTACGCTCTTGGTCCAAATTAATTTCTGGTGGTTGCCACTCGCCATTACTATTTCCTAATTCTACTGTTACATTTCCAGTACGAAAACTACCAGGATCTAATGAATCATAGCGTGCTACTAGCAAATTAATATTTTGCTCAATATTTAAAGACAAAGGCTTATTTTCCCTAATTACATATTGCCAGCCACGTTTTAATTGAACAATCACGTTAGTATCGTCAATTGAAACACCTGCTGCACTCATCCCGTCAATAATAGTTTGAGTCTGTGGTAATGTAGTATTTAAGCCTTCAAAACGTGAAGTAGTGAAAACTAATCTTACTAAATTTTTCTTTGCAAAACGCCGATTTTGTTCTTGAGTTAAATTAAATTTATCTGGATACATTGCTACGCCACTTTCTATCAGCTATTATTTAATAATATTTTATCACTCAACCATTATGTTTCTTAATTTGGCGATTAATCCGGCGAATGTCCTTTTCTTGAATTAATCTAATTATTAGCCAAATAATCGCATATGTAATAACAAAAATAAGTAAAGTTTGCCAGTTAATTAACCAATGATTTAAAAGCATCATTATTGAAAACAATGCAAAAGTTCCTATCAGATGTAAAGTCAATGCCCAGAAATATGGTAAGGATGTTTTGAATAAGAAACTCAATTCTCCAATTAATCCGCTACATACAAATACTATGAATACACTGTTTAAGGGTACTCTTAGATCGCCGATATTTTCATAAGTTACTCCCAAAATTACTAAATAAATAATTGCGCCAAATCCCATGCCTGTCACAAAATAATCTAAAGCTTTTCGCCAATTTTTCATCTTATAATCCCAACTTCTTTTCTAACTCAGGTAAGTATCTTCTTGAAACATCCGTCTTCTGCTTAAAATCAAGCTTTGCAATCATATTGCCAGTAAAGCCAGCTTCAAGTGATTCAAGATAATTTAAATTAATAATTCCATGCTTTGATACTTGGACAAAATCATTATTTAGCTTTTCCAAAATCTGATATAAACGACCATTTGTTTTGATCACAGAATTAGTCGTATAAAAGCTTAATTCTGTCTTTTCGACCTCCACTTTAATAATTTCTTCTATCTTAATTGTTAAAATTCGATCTTCAGTTTTCACAGGTAAAAGAGAATCAACTTTTTTATCAAAATTCTTTATATACGATAAAAGATTATTTACGTTAGTCGTTTGTCTTGCAGAAACCACTTTAACTTCGATTTGATCCTCTTCTAGATTAGGATTTGAATGAAATTTGACATCCACGTACTATTTCTTCTTTCTATTAAGCAAAAGTGCCAATATAACAATAATAACTGCTAAAAGTACAATCATCCCGATCATTACTAAAGCATTATCAAAGTTATTTAGCTGATGAGATCCAAATTTAAAATGAATTCCTAAATATTCAATTAATTGATCTCGCATTCTAGTTGGCACATCTTGCTGACTTAATTTATTCAAAAGCAAGCTTCTAAAACTTGCTGCTTCATAACTACTTGGAAATAATTTTACTATATTTTGAGCAGTTTTTGATAAAGTTCCATATGGCATATAAGTTGCTACCATAAATCCTGCTGCCGCACCAATCACAGCTGATAAACGGCTAAAAGTAGTCGAAGAATTGATAAATACCACTATAATCAGATTTAATAACGTTGCACCTATAGCACCTAATCCCATAAAACCTAAGCACGGTAAATATGCACTGTATACTACATCCGCTTTATCAACCAGTGAAAAATAAACTGCCATGACAGCAAATGTAATAATTTGCATCAGAAAACTTACAATAGTAGCTGATGCAACATAAGCCATACTTTCACTAATCGGAGTTAGAGCAGTTAGTTTCATGTCATCAATTGCTCGACTTTCTTTATCATTAACCATTTGACCCAGTGCTTGAAAAGATGTAGTAATTCCGGCAATTGATACAATTCCCCCAAGCATCCAGAGATCCAATAATTGTTTTGCGTGACTAACATTTTGCCAAGAACTAACAAGATTTTGCTGTAAAAATCCAATATAAATTACAAATGAAATCAATGCTCCAAAGCATGACATAATTACGCCTGGTTTATTAGCAAAGTAAATTTTAGTATTTCTTTTAATTAAAGCAAACATTATTGTAGCTCCTTTCCAGCAATCTTAATAAAGGCATCATCAATTGAACCCTGTCGATATTCAAAAGACTTTATCTTAGATTGATTATCGTGCAGCAGCGTAATTACTTCATGAGGATCAAGTCCATCAATTTCATTTTCTTTATTTCTTTCAATAACTGGATATGTAGTTACTAATCGTTGCTTTTCTTTTAGCGTGATTACTAATTTACTTGGGGCATATTTATCTTTAATATCATAAGCCGATCCATTAGCTAGTACTTGTCCATTTTCTAAAATATACATTTGATCTGCATTTTCTGCTTCTTCCAAATAGTGCGTTGTCAGAAAAATCGTTAATCCCTGTTCTTTCTGAAGCTTCTGCAGTAAATTCCAGATTACGATCCGCGTTTGTAAATCCAAACCAGTAGTTGGTTCATCTAAAAACAAAATATCAGGATGATCAATTAAAGCTCTAGCAATATCTACTCTTCTTTTTTGACCGCCCGAAAGAGTACCATATTTTTGATGAAGGAAACTCCGAATACCAATTAAATCAATTAGCCGCTCAAGCCATGCTTTTGAAACATCACGATACATCTGCGCCCTTAAATTAAGATTATCATTTACACTTAAGACATCATCAAGAACACTACTTTGAAAAACAACGCCAATCTTTAAATCTTTAGCATAAGTTATCGTTCCACTGGTTGGTTTTAACAATCCAGTTAAAATATTAATCGTTGTCGATTTTCCTGCTCCGTTAGTTCCCAGATAAGCCACTAGTTGACCACGATCAACTTTTAGATTGACTTTATTCAAAGCCAACTTTTTACCATATTTTTTAGTTAAATTATAAGTTTCAATTAACATAAAAAGCCTTCCTTTCTGAATTCACTATTAGAATACAGAAAGAAAGACTTAAATAATTCACCATTTAAATGAGTGGTAATTTTTCTAAAACAAGATGCAAAAATCAAATACCAAAATTTGCTTCTAATACTAAATTTGCACCAAGTAGGCAGTCTAAAAGAATTTAATCTTTACTTAAATAAATTTCTCGATCAAACATCTGACGCATATGCTCATTAAAGTTATGAGCAATAAATACAATTGTTGCTTTACTATTAAACAGTTTTCCCAAAATATTCATTGTTGCTTTTTGATCAATAGCACTAGTTCCTTCGTCAATCAAGATAATATCACTATCATGAATTTTTGCTCTTGCTAAAACAATCTTTTGTCTTTGACCACCTGAAATATTAATTTTGTCTAAATCAAGTTCTTCATTAATTCCATTTTTAAATTTTTTAACGTCTTTATCGAAGTTTACTTCATTTATAGTTGCTTCAACTCGACTATCCAACTTATCATTAAACATAGTGATATTTTCTTTAATTGTACCAGGAAATAAATTAGGGTCTTGTGGGATATAACCAATTCTCGACATATCGGGGATTATTGTATCTCCAGCTGCATTTTTAAATTCAACTTTGCCTGTACTCGCCTTTAAATCACCTAAAATCAACTTAAACAACGTAGATTTTCCAGCACCAGAATCTCCACTTAACAAGATCTTTTCTCCTGGTTTAACATCAATATCTGGAAAAACAAGTTCTTCGCCATTTGGAAAACTCAATGACAATTTTTTTGTAGTAAAGGCAAGAGGAGCTTCCTCACCCACTACTTTATTCTTATTAATTACAGCAGAATCATGACTAATTTCTCCCATCAACTCTTTAGAAGATTTCATAAAACTTAAACCTTCAATTACTTGCTGCAAACCTATTGAAACATTAGCTGCAAAGTTTTGAACAGACATGATTGCACCAAAGATAATAGCATTTTTTGTAATAAAAAATGCAGTTAATGAAAGTAATAACATTTGTCCAACTAAGTTACAAAAACCACTTAAAACAATTAATTCTTGCTGAGCAGCTGTTTGTTTAATATGTGCGTTCTCTACTTTATTTGAAGCCTGCTCACCAATTTTAAATAGTTTTGCACCAGCAAAGTATCTTCTTAATTCTTCAAGGCCAGAAAACCATTTTGCCAAAACATCAAGATAATATTTGTTTTGCTTGGAAACATTGGTTGTGGCTTGCTCCATCTTCTTTTGAATTAGTTTTGGAATAAAATAAGAAATAACATCAACTACAATACTTACTAGAAAAATCATCCAATTAATGGACAATAGTGCTATTAAAGCTGATACAAAGATTGCCCCATAAAATGGAATTATAATATACCAATCAAAGAAATTTGTTCTAACCATTTCAAGATCATTAGTCATTCTATTTTGCACATCAGCAACTTTGTGATTTCTTTGATCAAGGAAATAATGCCTGGCAAGTTTATTGCGGATCTGTTGATTATATTCTTCTTCTTGAATTCGAATTTCAAATTGAATGTAGTAGATCATCCCCTGAGTGCCAATATACAAAAGCCCTATCAAAAGGACAGTAACCAAAATTCCACGCCAATCTTTGTTTTTAACATCGGTTAAAAAGTACATTTGTACATATCCCGCACCAATGACAGCAGCACCAGAAATTACTGACAAGATATTCATGTAAATAAATCTGAAGTAATTCGTCTTTATAAAGTCTTTAAAGCTCATTGATTAGTGCCCCCCCCATTATCTAGTTTTACTACCCGATCAAACATTGAAACTAATTCGTTAGAAAAGTTATGTGCAATCATAATTACAGAACCATCTGTAGTTAAAAGATGTTGCAAGATATGCTTCGTAGATTTGCTATCAATTGCACTAGTGCCCTCGTCAATAAAAAGCCAGGAAGAATTATGGACTAACGCTCTAGCTAAGACTAATTTTTGTTTTTGACCACCAGACAAATTGTTCTTATCTAAATCAACTTGTGTAGCTAGCCCCTCAGGGAAGTTGCTAATATCTTTATCTAAATCAACTTTTTTAGTTGCTTGTTTTACTTGATTATTAAGCTCAGCATTAAACATAGTGATATTATTCTCAAGCGTGTCTGGAAATAGGGTACTATCTTGTGCCAAATATCCAATTTCATCCGGATTTAAATATACTTCCTTACCATCCTGATCAATAAAACGAATTGTACCTTTACTTGGAGTGAGTTTATTTAAGATTAATTTAAATAAGGTAGACTTTCCACTTCCGCTATCGCCAGTTATTAGAATTTTTTCACCTTTATTGAAAGTTAAATTAGGATATGAAATCTTTTCGCCATTCTTAAATTGTAAGGTTAAATCTTTTATTTCTATCTTGGCAATTTTTTGATCATCATGTTGATCCTTGGGTATTTCAACCTGTTGCTCCAGCTCAAGGATTTCTTCATTTAAGCCTTTAGCTGATTTAATTAAATTCCATTGGGCCACAAATGCTGCAACACCATTCATAATTGTTGAACTAAATTGGCCAGTAGTAATTACAGCACCAAAAGCAATTCTACCTTGCAAATATAAGTAAGCACATAAACCTAGAAGCAACATTTGACCGCCAATATTTACAAGCGCTGTAGCCATATCAGCAATTGCAATCGTTGCTCCTTGATGAATTGCGGCTTTCTTATACTCTTTTGCCCCATTATTAATCGAGCTAGTAAAAATATCGAAACTTGCATATCTTCTTAGTTCATCTAGACCTTTTACCCATTTATCCAAAATATTGAGGAATTTTTCATTTTTCTTTGTGACAGTGCCGTAGAAGTTAGTTTTTCAAAGGCCTTAGGTAACAATAATGAAATAATAGTTAAAATCACAGTTACAACAACTAGAATCCAATTAAAAGAAAATAGAATTCCAATTGAGAAAACTACAGCTAAAAAATACATAAAGCCATTTTTAATCGGAGTTAAGTATTTAGTAGTTAGTTGATCAAGATTTGCAACCATATTATTTTGTACTTTTGCAGTCTGATTAATATCATTTTTAAAGAAATAGCGACTAATTCTGGCACGGATCTGGTGTAAATAATTCTGTACGTCTTTGCCATACAAATAATCTGATCTTGATATTAGTATAATTCTGACACCATCACAGCCTAGAGCTAAACACATAAACAGAATAAAGCCCAATAAATTCATGTTTCGTAGATGATTATACGCTGGCGTCATTAAATATTGTGATAGTGAGTCACTCGCCATTCCAATAATCACCATTAAAAAAATCAAAATAAACTGTTTTTTATTTGATTTAAATAGTTGCTTAATGCTCATACTTTTTCTCCAAGTGTTTTGTATTTTAATTATATTTTAAATTAATTTTATATTTTTAAGCTTTAAACCTCAATACAAAATTAAAAAAACATTAATTTAATCTATTTAAATTCAAATAAAAAGCAGAATTCAGATCAGTTTTGACCTAAATTCTACTTTTAAATTTTAGATAAACATTTTTTAATATAAAGTTGGAACCAAACCACCATCAAGTACAGAAATTTCTATTTCACTTAACCATAACTACCCTACTATGCTTAAAAGCATAATCAGATATTTCATTACCAATTCCTGGCCTGTTAGGAATAGTGAATACACCATTGTTAGGTTCATAATCATATTTAGTTAACTTAAGCATTTTTGGCATCTCAGTATTGACGTTATATTCATGAATCACAAAGTTAGGGAGTGCTGCTTCTAAGTTTAGTGACACTGCAGTTGCTAAGTTGCTTCCGGCTACATGGATTTGTACACCAAGCTCACTTGTATCTGCCATATCGCATATCTTTTTTACTTCAGTTACTCCTCCAGCCGTACAAATATCTGGCTGCGCAACTTGAATGCTATTTTGATCAAAAGCACGCTTAAAGTCCCAACGAGAATACATTCGTTCACCAGAAGCAATATTTAGACCTGTTTCTTGATGAACATAACTTAATAGATCAGGATCAGGTTTTACTGGTTCTTCAAAATACAAAATATTATATTTCGACGCCATTTTTCCATACTGAACAGCTGATAACTTATCAGTTAAAGCGTGGTTTTCTAAAATTAATTCGCCATCTTTTCCTAAAGTATCACGAACTGCTTTTATTCGCTCTTCTGCTAAATTTAAATAATTATTCGATATAAAAGCAGTCTGCTTTTGCCATGGAACCTGCTTTCCTCGCTCGTCAAATGTTAAAAAGTTAATTTTAACAGTCTTAAATCCCTTTTCTAAGGCAATTTTTGTATTATTTGCATAATCTTGAGCTGAAGCTGCAGGCTTTCTTGACTCTCCCCATCCCATTTGGAGCTGACTAGCATAAGCTTTTAAATGATCTCGTTGTTTGCCACCAAGTAATTCCCACAGTGGAGCTTGATAATACTTTCCCTTAATATCCCATAAAGCAATATCAAAAGCTGAAATAGCGCCAAAAATTACAGGACCTGCATTTTTACCAAAGAAACTATTTCTGTATAATTTCTGCCAGATGACCTCATGCTCTAAGGGATTCATCCCGATTAACATGGGAGCTAATTCTTTCATTTCAATAAAAGCAGCTTCTTTTGCTCCGCCATATGATAGAGCAACTTCACCATCGCCATAAATACCCCTGTCAGTATAAATACGACAAAAAGACGGCCGCCAATTATCTTCTACTGGATCACTATATAATAGATCGATTTTAGTTATTTTCATTTTTTCTTTACCTAATAAAAAATATCAAACTAGAACGTTTGATATTTTTAGTATTCTATCCAACAACTGAAAAAATTCTAACTTCTGGTTCAGCCGTCCAAGTAGGTTTTAAGCCTGGAAAAACATGTTTAGTAAACATTTCACTCTTGAGATAACCTTGCGCATGTTCTACTGAATCAAAGCCATGTAATACCTGAACATCTTCATCGCGAACAAGTAATGCCTTACTTTCAGCGCCTGGAATTGTTTCTAAAAATGGTTTACGGTAATCACTATAAACCTTTGCAGCTGCCTTTCTATTTTCTGCTGGGATCTGCATCGTAACTTCTAAATAAGCTTTTACTGCCATATCAATTTTCCTTTCTGTTTTAATCAACTTACATTTTTATAGTAAGATAAAGTTGAAAGGATTTATATATATTAAAAAGAGCTTTAGTTACTAAAGAATTATTGAGTGAGGTCAATTATGTATCAAAGAAAATTACCAAAAGAATACTATTGTACTGTTGATTACGCATTAGATATCTTTGGCGGAAAATGGAAACCAAGACTCTTGTGTATCTTAGGACACAAAAAGTCTATGAGATATGGTGAAATAAAAGAGCAGATGGAAAATATTTCTGATGCAGCATTAGCTGATTCGCTTAAGGAATTACAGCAACAAGATATCATTGAAAGAAAACAATATAATGAAATGCCGATTCGCGTCGAATATTCATTAACAAATAAGGGAAAAACGCTGCTACCAGTTTTAAATACAATTTCAAATTGGGCCATCAAAAATAGCACCCCTGATATGTATAAAGGGATGCATTTTAATGATGTGCATAAGGACTTGTTTAACTAGAATTTTCTACTTAAAATTCAAATACTTCAGGCTTTTCCTCAATCCCGTGACAAGCTACTGATCTTACACAATTTGGATCTAAGCTTTATTTTCTAATCCACTCAAGCGACTTCTTTTGAGCACTTTTATCCATTGAAATACCAGAAGTTACCATTTCCTTCCAAGATTTTTCACCATAGTCACCATCTCCATAATAAAGGAAATATTTGTCATCGCTATTAGTGATCTTGGTAGCAACTAATCCAGCAGTGTGTCCTGGGATATTAATGAGTTCAATACTCTTGTCTCCCAATAAATCATAAGATCTACCAAATGGGCCTTGACTATCATTCCAATCATACAGATTCAAATCTACATCGTCCCACCATTTTTTCTTAAAACGAATATAGGGATGCTTCTTAGCATACTCATATTCTGACCGTGCCACCATAATATTTTTGGCATCTTTGAATTGACGTAATCCATTAGCATGATCACAGTCAAGATGTGAAATAATGACATAGTCAATATCACTTGGCTTAATTCCTAACTTAGCTAACTGTTCACCTGCTCTCATCCCTTTTGCAACCACTCCTTGATTAACGTGATATAAAAGTGAAGAACCTAAAGACTTAATTTGAGCTTTTTTATCAAAAACGCCATTCGGACTCATTGAATGGTCCCAACCTGTATCAAGCAAGACTAATTTATCTGGTGTTTCAACTAAAAATACATTTACTGGTAACCAAATTTTAGGTGATCTTTTAATTGAAAAGCCGGCAGCCTTAGCAGTTGAACAATGATCCCCACCAAATGCTAATTCAGGCTCAATTCTAACTTTTCCAGTATTAATTATATGAACTTTATATTCTGACATAATTATTACCTCATAAAATGTTTTATGAAGAAATACGCAAATTTAACACTACATAATTGCCAAAAATGTCTAAAAATAAGTTGCTAAGTTAGTTAATTCCTTTGAAATCAGATCTAAGATAAATTTTCGATCAACATCATCTTTGTGCTTTAGATAAAAAATATCTGCTGAAGTTAATCAGCAGATATTTTCAATTAATCTTCTTCTAAAGTTGAAGCTAATTTTTATTTTTAACAAAATGAACAACTAATCCAATTGCCAAACCAACTAAAGCTGGCACAAGCCATGAAAGCCCCATGTTAGCTAAGGGTAAATGGTTTCTTACAGAAGCTACTGCTAAACCAAATGAGCTTTGACTGACAACACTTGGAAAGGCTACAACCATATCGCCCAAGGCCGGAACAACTGTAAAGACGATTACAAAGAAATATACAACTCCATCAGTCTTAAACA
>ERZ841116.523-NODE-523-length-28492-cov-6.115237_pt1 | contig 28492 bp, 40 predicted proteins | sample MGYA00519875_ERZ841116 | MGnify/ENA primary metagenome ERZ841116 (study PRJEB31850, sample SAMEA3708889) | human gut metagenome | biome: human gut; feature: human-associated habitat; material: faeces | place: China | collected 2014 ... | reverse complement strand
TTGGCGAGTGCTTTATATAGACCTGGTATAACCTGGTTATATAATTCTACTTCTGATTTAAGCAGTTAAGCAGCTAACTGACTGTATTATTCTATTAATACCCTATACAGCGGGGCAACAAAAAAGCATAGCCTACTAGATATATTTCTTAATATCTAATGCTATGCTAAACAAGTACCCTTTTTTATAGAGTAAAAACAGTTATAATGCTTGTATTTTGCTGTTAATATGCTATAATAATAGTACAAATAAAACAAGTTAGCAAGTATGGGTTGAGTACTTGTCTAGCATACGCCTTTCAATTCTGTTGGCGCAGAATTGGTAGGCTTTTTTTTTGCACGTTTTATTTAAATTGTGTACCGAATCAGATTCGCGTACATAATAATAACTTACGATTCATTATTATCATTAATGATATAATATCATTAAATTTAAAACTTTACAACAAAAAAGCACTAACCAATTACGGCTAGTGCTTTTTTCATTATCCAATCTTTCAACTACCTTAATAATATATCTGGTGCGAAAAAATGTCAATGTATGCCAGTATATCTTTTTAAAGAAAGATATATCTTATCTATTTACAAAAAGATAAATGTTATGATATAGTTAAATCAACAAGAAAGGGGCGAAAATATGAGTATTATCGCGTTTATCAATCAAAAAGGCGGCGTAGGTAAGTCTATATTATCTTTTAATATTGGTGCTATGTTATCTTTTAATAAAAAGAAAGTATTATTTATAGACCTTGACGCACAATCCACTTTAACAGATATGGCTATTCCTAGTACTGTACCTTATCAAGCTACATTATTTGACGTACTTAAAAGCAAAAGAGATATTAAGAAATATATAGTACATACAGAAAACTATGACATTCTTCCTGGCGATATTCAAATAGCAAGTTTAGAACATAGGTTAGATAAAAATGTACTAAAGGAAATCCTAGAAGTAGTATCTAATGACTATGATTATGTTATTTTAGATTGCCCTCCGGCTTTGGGAATGATGAATATTACAGCACTATATGCAGCCGATAAAATTATTTCTGTAGTAAAGCCAGATATAGTATCTACTAGAGGGCTTTCTTTATTAAATCAGACTATCAAGAATGAAGTACCAGGAAAAACCATTAACGCAGTAGTCATTAATCAATATAAGAAACGTAAAATTTCAGACCTAACAATAGAAATCATTAAACAAGATTATCCTGTATTAAGTACTGTAATTAGAGATACTTCTGCACTAGCAGAAGCTGCTAGTATTTCAAAATCTATTGTAGACTATGCTAAGAATAGCAATGGTTACAAAGACATTGAAGAAGCTACAAATGAATTATTAACAAAGGGGATTATTTAAATGGATAAAAACAAATTAGAAGCAGCGGTAAAAAATAACCATAACCGAATTAAAGAAGCAGTATCTCAACAAGAAGCAGTTATAACTAAAGACAAAAACGAAAATAGAGGACGTAGACGGATCTATAAAACAAATGACGCCGTTAAGAATATTAATGGTTACATTTATCTTGTAGACTACATATATTTGTGTAAGCTATCCTATACGCTAGAAAAAACACAAACTAATTTAATTAATGTTCTAGTTGAAGACCTTTGTAAATACTTTGGAATTCCTGGCAAGTCTATTGATACTATGAAAATGACTGGCGATAATATCCTTCAAGATAGAAATCAAGATGAATGTATTAAAGTTAATCTACGTCTATTTAAAGATGTACACGCTAAATATGTAAAGTATAGAAAAAAGGAAGATATTACTATAGCGGACTTCTTCGCAGCTGTAATGGATTACCACATAAAAAATAATCCAGATTTACAGCCAAAAAAACTAAAGGAAGACCCATATTTAGAAAAAGCCAATCTAAAAATTATATCTATGAAAGGTAGTCCTAGATTTAGAAAAGCATAGTATTGATTAATACAGCTAATTAATTTACATAAATATTCTTGACTTTTGATAACTTTATAACTTAATTCATGGAACATTATACAGATAGTAGACCAGTTTTCTTAAAAAGCCAGTTACTATCTGTATTTTTGTATCTAAAATTACTTCCGATAGGTATATAGTTATCGGAAATTATAATTTACCGGTTATTTATAAGTGTTACATTGAAGACCTTCGCTAAATAAGAAATTGCTTCTTTATATTCAGAACCTTGTAACATCATTACACAATTTATAATATCGCTTCCATGTCCTTCGCCGTGGCTTTCACATTCTGGACTGAAACAATAGTATCGGTAGCCTAGTACTTTATTTCCTACGATATTAGCAGATTCGTTTGTATCGTCATGGAATACACATTTAAATAGACCTTGCTCCGGAACACCTAAAAAAGTAGCTAGATTTTCACGTTTAACCACTTCTTTAAATTGGTTATAGGTATAGACAGTAGCTTCTTCATTATCTTTTAAATAAAAGACTTCTTTATTAGAAATTGCCTTAATTCGTTGGTTATCTACGGCTGTATTAATAATGGCTTTGTGTTTTTGTACTTCTTTAATCGTCATAGGATAAGTAGCAAGATATGTATTAGATGCTTGTTCTATATCGTCTTTTGCTTCGTCTAATTCTTGAACGAAGGTATCAATATCGTATCTTACATAGTTAGCGTCAAAGATAGATACTTCATATTCTGTATAGATCCCTTTCTTCCATGTAGAACCAGGAAGACGAAGTACGCGCGCTTTATCAGAAACTGCTTTATCTGCAATTTTAAAATAGGATACTAATGTATCTTCTGCTGCTTGCCATTTTTCGCCGTCTTCGATTGCATTAATAGACCAGATGCAATGATAGCCATTTCTTGTATCTGTAATAACTGTAGGTACTAAAGGGAAGCTATAAATCACTTCTAACATTGCTGCTTTACGTTTAGTAACTTCTTCCAGGCTATAATAGTTACCTTCTTCATCTTTTCCGGCGTCAATATCAATAAATACATTTCTAAATGTTTTAATGTCGCTAGCTTTTCTTTTTCCTGGTGTATGGGATTCATTAGCTAGAAAATACGTATTGATTGTATCGCCGAAATTGTAAATATCAGCTTCTTTATTATTTAGTACTAATTCATTAAAAATGTCAGTAGAAGACATATCTTCTCTTTCATTTAAAAGATAAGTATTCGCGTCTTCATGGTTATAGTAGCCATATTGTCTATGGTATTCGTCAGTAAACATAGCTATTGTAGTATCGTCTAATTTCTTATCAATGTCAGATTTAAATAACCAGTACGCAAGGGGCGTTATGCTGTAATTCAACTGCATTAATGCCGGGTTAATAAAGATTGCTTCGCACGTTACATCATTGTTAGAGATCCATTTATCGAATTTAAAGACATTGGCTTTCGTGCAGCGTTGCCAAAACTTATTAAATCCGTCTTTCTTTAGACCTAAGATTCTTTGTAAATCAGCTTTAGACATTGGCTTTTGCCGTCTACTTGTAGAGTCATAACACTTCAATGTATTATCTGACTTAACATAATGGGGAATCACTTCAACAATCTTGACAAAGTCGCTTGCGGTCATTCCTCTATTTCTAAAGTCAAAAGCATAATCTATGCTAACTTTGGTATTAAATAGCTTAGGAGATTGTAAACGTCCTTCTTCTGTAACAACTTTTCCGATTGATTGGTAGTATTTATTTTTATTATCTGCATGAGTGAAAACTGTATTATTCATAATCCTTTGTAGTCCTTTCTAGTGCTTAAATTGTATATGCTTAACGTCTGTTAAATACTCTATTGAATCTTCCCGTTTTCTTCTATCGTGTAAACCACGGGCAGTATAATAGCTATATTCTGTACGATTTTTTCTATCCTTTTTGCTTTCTTTGTCTTTGAAGTACAACGCATCTATAATAGAATCGTATTCATATTGGTTAGATGCCTTTGATACAAATTCTAATATCTCATCATCTGTATAGGCTTCGTGTAACTGTAAAGAATTAGCGAATTTAAGGACGTTTGTTTTATTTGCCGTCATAATTAAAATTCCTTTCAAATTGAGTTAATGCATTATGATATACGCCGTTAATTGTTGATTTTGTAATACCTAACATAGCTGCTACTTCAGATTGTGTATAACCTTCGATACAGATTTTAGTTAGTACGAATTTATGACGCGGCTTTAACTCATCTAATGCCTTTTCAATATCTATTAAATAAAAGACAATATCCAGATTATTTACGGCGTTTTCCTTTAATTTTGCATATAACTTTAAAACTTTTGAAGAATCCATTTATCTATAGCCTTTCTAATACTATTTCTAACTACTCTAACAATTACATAGCCTACATATAGGCTTAAAAGGAAGTACAGTATATTATTTATGTATTCCCAGAATATGACTGCCGATATAGCCATAACAAAATATACTGTTTGTTCTGCTTCAATTATTTTTCTTATCATCATTAACCGCCTTATACATTAATTCATAGGTATCTAATTTGTATTCCCGTATTAAAATTCCTAGCTTCTTTAATTTCTCACGGCTTACTAGCTTAATAACACTTTGGAAGAATAATTTACCTTTTCCGTAAGTATTTGTTTTGATTGTCTTAACGCTGCTATCGTTTTGAATGGATCTAGCGTATGCTTTTAGTGCTTTTCCGTCATATACGAAACATCTATTTAATTTAGGGAATACGCTAAAGATATAATCTGCTTCTGTAATTAAAGACCACCCAGGCGATTGCTTTTCTAAATTACTTATTACTTCTAAACATTGGTTTATGCAGTCGCTTGTATCTGTTTTGACTTCAATTAACGGAAATTCAGTCTTTAGAATTTCTTCTACATCATTTGACTTAGATAACTCATAATCAGTAGTAAAATCTACATCTATTGACATAAAAGCCGGCGTATTACATTTATATAGAGTTACGCCTTCTTTTTGTTCTAGGAAAGATTTAACCCAGGCTTCTCCTTTGTCGCCTTGTTCTCTATCTTGATAGAAACTATGAGTCAGTTTTGAAGAAGTGAAATTAGTTGTTGCATTCATAATAGATATCCTTTACATCTAATCTTATCTTTTATTTAAAAGATAATCGGAATAAAAATAATGTAGTATTAAAAAATACTCTTCACTATATTTATTACCTGTAAAAAATATCTACTAATGCAAAATTTTTTCTGGTATGCAAAATTGATATAAAATACGCTTTGATATAACTTTAATGCATAGCCAGATATTTCAAAACGGCGTTATATGCTTCCTCTGTTCCGGCGTCAGATGATACTATATATAATTGTTTGGATTCCTACATCTATATAGTATCATATTAATCTATTTTTTAAAAGATAACTTAGCTAAACCCAGTCCATTTCTTTTAAGCCAAAATGTAAACGCTGCTTATCATGGCTTAAAAGCAATGGTAGTATAGGTCGCGAAAATAATTTTCTTTTATTTAAAAGATGATTCACCAACAATATTACTAACAGGATTCAAAATTATCACATCAAGTAGAAAATCTTTTTTAGTTTTACAAGTCTACATATCTTATATAAAAGTGAAATTGTAGTAAATTTTACAAAAAATCCAGTATTTATCTATGTTTATAGCACTTTTGCCCTGGTACAATCTGTACCAGTTTTACATCAAAATTGGTACAGATTATACCACTTACATTGTATGCAATCAAAATTAAAGGATTTTTCTTTTTTAAGAAAGATAAAATTTCAAGATGCAGCACCAGGAGAAATAGGAAGAATATTATCATCGCCGCAGCACATTTCTTTTAAGCCATGTTTGTTTACAACTACATACAAACAATAGAAGAAGAATAATAAGAAAAAAATAAATCCCGTACTTTTGATATAACAAATACGCTTATATAGTGAAGGGGATTAGACGAAAAACAAAAACTGTATTATTCATAATCCTTTACATTTAATTTCCTTCTAGTCAGCCAAAATAAACCTCCTTTCTAAAAATACATACTACTCAACAATTTCATAGGGTAAATAAAAAAATAGCATACCTTCTATTAGTGTTTTCTCCTTTCTCTAATAAATAGGTATGCTACTTTTTTATAGCATCTAAAACATATGATTTCTAAAAAACTGAAATTCTTTTACAACTCTAAAGAATGGCTTCAGCTATCAGACTGCATACGAAAGAAATACTTTCATATATGCCAGGATTGCGGAAAGCCTAATTCTAAAGAAGTACATCACATTCAACCTATTACAGAATTAAATGTAATAGATCCACAGATAACTTTGAATCCAGATAACTTAGTTCTATTATGTAACGATTGTCATAATAAAAGACATAATAGATTTAAACGTACACTTACACCGGCACAGCAACGGACAATAGTATTTGATGAAGCCGGTAACGTAATAGCACTACATGATAAAAATACTAAGTCTTTTTAATAAAAGATAATTATTTTTTTACTCCCCCCGTTTATCGTTCAAAAAATATTTTGACGAAAGACCGGCGCCCTCTTTTTCGTGCATAAAAAGGACTTTTTATTTGAAGGTGTAGTCTTTTTTTAATAGATAATTATGAAATACAACTTTACCATTAACGAAATACCTAAAGAAACAGCTATAGAAATGATACAGAAGTACCATTATTCAAATACCTTACCAAAGATTAATAAATACTTCCTGGGCTGCTTTCTTGATACAGAATTAGTAGGCTGTATCACATTAGGATATGGAACACGTCCTAAACATACAATACAACTTCTATTCGATAATCTTGATACATCTGATTATTTAGAAATAGGCAGAATGTGTATGACTGATTCCATGCCTAAAAATTCAGAATCTCAAATGTTAAAGGCTGCTATTAAATGGATAAAGAATAATCTACCTATTAAAGTATTATTCACCTGGGCAGACGGAATGTTAGGTAAATGCGGTTATGTATACCAGGCGTCTAATTTTATGTACGCCGGTAAATCTAATTCCGATATTTACTTATTTGACGGCTACAAAATTCACCCTAGACAAACAAGGGATTTATTTAAGAAAGATGATAACGATACTAGAATTTCTATCCGTCCTACAATCCAACAACAAAAAGATTATGGAATAGATCGATACAAAGGACATCAATTCAAATATATATATATATTAGGCAACCATAAACAGAAGAAAGAAATAGTATCCCATGCATTATTTGATGTTACACCATATCCAAAGGAAAAGGATTTAACCTGGAAGAAGTACAATCTATCAAATAAGAAATGGGAAACTTCATCTATGCCGCCTTACAAAACTGATTTTAGTCAGACAATCAACAAGAAAACTCTTATTGAATTAATGAAGAAGAAATATAATGAAAAAAAATAAATACACAGATATTTCTCTATTATTTAAAAGATTGGTTTATGAGATTGATTCCGTACATATTAATAATTCAGACCAGTATATATCTTTTATCTTTTTAAAAGAAGAAGAAGCCTTAAAGGTCATGAATGATTTACGATACGGAACAACTAAAACCATTTCTTTTACGATTGCAGATACATTATTTAAGGCGCACAGTTGCGCACTATATACATTATCCACTACCGATAATGCTACTGTATCTATTGCTTATGATTGGTTATCTTCAGAAAAGGTATAACACATGGCAGAAAACACTAGAGAAAAACAACTAAAAAAAGAAATTAACCGAATGAAAAAGATTTTTAAGCCATTACTAGATGATACTGGTTACGCCGTAGCGCAAGGGCTAATAGATAACGCAGCCTTTATGTACGTTACACTTTTAAGCCTTCAACAAGATATATTATTAAATGGCTGTACGGAAGAATATCAAAACGGCGCTAATCAATCTGGTATTAAAGAATCTTCAGCGGTTAAAGTCTATAATAATATGATTAGAAGCTACAATACAGTCATTAAAAATCTAATTGGCTTATTGCCTTCAGAAAGACAATCAGATATAGAAGATTCTTTGACGGCTTTCCTAGCTAAGAAGTAGAGGTACGCCATGAATTATATACAGCAGTACCACAAAGAAATAAAAGCCGGAAGAATTGTTACATCTAAAAAAGTAGCTGCTGTATATGAATATCTAGTCTATCATTTAAAAGATAAACAATCTGAATACAAGTACGATAATAAAAAAGCCTTACACGTCATAGATTTTATAGAAACATTTTGTAAGCACGGCGAAGGAAAACTAGCCGGTAAACCTTTCATTCTTGAATTATGGCAAAAAGCGTTATTATCGGCTTTATTTGGATTCGTACATAAAAAGACTGGATATAGGCAGTTTAGAGAATTAATTTTAATCGTAGCCCGTAAGAATGGTAAATCTGTTCTAGCTTCAGCTATTGCTTTATATCTTCTATATGCAGATAAAGAAGCCGGCGCACAACTCTATAGCGCAGCAACAAAGAAAGACCAGGCTAAAATAATATGGGATTCTGCTAAGAAGATGATTAATAAATCACCTCAATTAAAACGCCATTCTAAGATATATATTAATGAAATTAAATGTGATATAGGCGAAGGCACTTTTAAGCCTTTGTCTTCTGAATCCAATACATTAGACGGCTTAAATGTACACGCTAGTTTTATAGATGAGTTACACGCGATAAAAGACAAAAATCTATATGACGTTCTAGTAGACGGAATGTCAGCCAGGTTACAACCATTATCTATAATAACTTCTACTTCCGGTATGATTAGGGATAATATCTATGATTTAAAATATGATGAGTGTACCCGAATTATTAATAGATTCCTGGAAAAAGATTATACAGATGTAACAGTTCTACCAATCGTTTATGAATTGGATAACAGAAATGAAATAGATCACTACGAAAATTGGATTAAAGCGAATCCTAATTTAGGTGTATCGAAACAAATATCTTATCTGGAACATAAAGTACAAGCAGCCAAAGAAGATAATAGATTATTGCCTAATCTTTTATGTAAAGACTTCAATATTCCAGTAAATGGCAATACTGCATACTTTGACATAGATACTATCATCAATGAAGATACATTTAATATGGAAGATATGAGAAATTGCTACTATATAGGCGGTTGGGATTTATCTCAACAAATAGATTTAACTTCTGCTTGTATGTTGTTTAAGAAAGAATCTAGCAACAAAATCTATGTAAAATCTATGTACTTTATCCCAGAAGATAGACTAGCAGAATATGAAGCCAGGGATAACAAGCCATATACAGCCTGGTACAATCAAGGACTTATAAGACTAACTAAAGGTAAAAATATTAATAGTAATGATGTACTTGAATGGTATATAGAAATGCAAGAGAAATATGGCGTATTTCCATTTAAATATGGCTACGATACATGGGGTAGCGCACAACTAACAGAAGCCTTACAAATGCAATATGGTAAAGATATTTGCGAAGAAGTAAGACAGGGTAAAAAAACGCTTTCAATCCCTATGCAGCGTATAAAAAATGATATAGAAGACAAATTAATTAACTATAATAACAATCCTATTACAATCTGGAATTTAGCTTGTGTAGAAGCCGATACAGATATTAACGGCAATATTCAGCCGGCAAAAAATAGGAATAAAAATGGTATTCGTATAGACGGCTTCGCCGCTATATTAAACGCCTATACCATTTATCTAAATAATCAAGAAGAATATTCTTATATGAATCTATCCTATTAATTGTATCTATTAATTAAAAGATAAGGAATTTTATCACATGGAAACAGTATTTAATATTATGGTATTTTGCATCGCTGCATATATCTTCTTTAATTATGTTTTGAAATGGATATTAGGAAGCCTATTTATTATAGTGGCTTTAATTATGTATCTATTCAAGACTATGTATTCATCTATTAATAAAAAGATTAGAAAGGTCAGTAAATAATGGAATTTAGAAATTTACTATCTACTATCTTTGGTAATAACAATCGCGCACCAGTTAATTTAGAAAATGCGCAGTTAATTAATTCTTTCAATAGCCTTATCACTAACTACAATGCAGAGATCTATAACGATTTAACAGTTAGGGCTTGCGTAGATACAATAGCTAGACATATTTCTAAATTAAAGCCGGTACATATTATTAAAGATGAAAACGGAAGACATTTACAGAATACAAAAATTAATGTCTTATTAGGTTCAAGACCTAATATCTATATGAGTACATCAGACTTTTTATATAAAATGACTAGCCAATTATTGTACTATGGAAACTCTTTTATCTATTTACAGAAAGATAATACAGGGAATATTAATGGCTTTTATCCGATTGACTTCGCTACTTGCGAATTAAAAGAAGTAGCTTCTGTTCTATATCTAAAATTCAACTTCTATACAGGAAAAACTATCGTAGTACCTTATAGCGATATTATCCATATTAGAAGAAACTTTTCTTCTCATGATTTTTTAGGTCAAGACGCTTATCAGCCATTGAAAGAAACGCTAGTTAATCTTTTTAAAGCAAGACAAAGTATTTCTAACAAGGTAGAAAATTCTGGGAAATTATCTGGCGTACTAAAAATTAAAGGTAACGTAGGACAAGAAAACTGGATAACACAAGCCAAACTATTCGCTAATAACTTTATGTCTTTCTCAAACGATACAGGCGGTATAGCTGCTGTAGATTCTAGTACAGACTTTGTACCTATTACTAATAAAGTAGAGTCAGCAGAAGATGCACAGTTAAAATACCTTCAATCAGAAGTATATTCTTACTTTGGATTAACGGAAGCTATCGTAACTGGCAATTATACAGAAGTAGAATGGCAAGCATTTTATGAATCCATTATCGAAACTATCAAAATTCAATTATCTCAAGAATTTACAGCTAAGGTATTTACGGAACAAGAAAGAAAATACGGCAATATCATCGACTTCAATTCTAATCGTCTTACTTATGCATCTACAGTTAATAAAGTATCTATGATTAAAGAATTAGGCGCTTTAGGATTACTTACAACAAATGAAGCAAGAGAATTATTTGATCTATCCCCAGTAGAAGACGGGGATAAACGCTTAGTATCTCTTAACTACATTAACGCTGCTAAAGCCGATGAATACCAATTAAATAAAGAAAAGGAATAATACACAATGTTAGAAATCAGAAGCGCAGAAGAATCTATTTTAGAAACCAAAGAAGATATGTTTATCGCCGGTTATGCTTTAGTATTTGATAGTCCTACATTAATTGGGGAACAAAACGGAATTAAATATTATGAAATCATCGAAAAAGAAGCCCTTGCTAATTGCGACTTAACAGACATTGTGCTTCGCTATAATCACGATGATAAGACGCAATTATTAGCCCGTACATCAAATAATACGCTAACAGTTAAAGTAGATGATATTGGCTTATATATTGAAGCTACTATCGCCAATACAACTATTGGACGTGATATTTATGAATTAATTAAGCGCGGCGATATTTCCAAAATGTCTTTTGGCTTCATCGTAGATAAAGATTCCTATAAAGGGAATATCCGTCATATTGAAGCCATTAAGACCATTAAAGATGTATCTGTAGTTGACTTCCCGGCGTATAGTGAAACAAATGTACAAGCCATTTACAGAAACTTCGATAAAGCTAAAGAAGAAGCAGAAGCTAACCTAGCAAAAGAAGCATTAAAAACCGTACTTTTAAGCTATTAATTCGCTTATATATTAGAAGGTTAATATCTATTATTTAGTGCTATTTAAAAGATAGCACTTTATTATTATTTAATTATCTTTTTTTTAAAAGACGAAAGGCACATAATGGCACGAATTGAAGAAATTAATGCCCGTAAAGTTGAAATCCGCAGCCTTATCGAATCCGCGGACATGGAAACTTTGAAAGCATTTCAAACTGAATTAGCATCTTTAAACACAGAAGCCGAAGAATTACGCGCGCGTGAAGAAATTGCTAAACAGCTAGAACAAAACAATAACTTAGGAAATTCAATTAATTTAAAGGAAAAAGAAAACATGAATACAATGAATCTTGAATCTATCGAATATCGTTCTGCATTTATGGAATATGTTACAAAAGGTACAGAAATTCCGGCAGAATTCCGTGCAGCAGCTACTTCCGTAACAGCAGATAATGCCGCTGTAATCCCTACAACTGTACTTAATGAAATCGTATTAAAATTGGAAGCATATGGCGATATTTTGCCACGCGTACGCCGTGTATCTTATCCAGCTGGCGTAACTGTTCCAACTTCTGCTACACGTTTTGAAGCAGTATGGCAAAATGAAGACGCTAAAGGCGATTCTCAAAAAATGGTAACAGGCAGCCTAGTATTCGCCGCTTATCAATTACGTTGTAACGCCGGCGTATCTTTCCAAATGGACGTAAGAAGCCTAGCTGCTTTTGAAGCTGCATTAGTTAAAAATGTAGTTGAAGCAATGGGTAAAGCACTTGAAAAAGCTATTATTTCTGGTACTGGTACTGGTCAACCTACAGGTATTACAGCAGCTACAGCAGTAGCTAAAGTAGATGCTACAGCTTGCGACTACGCTACATTGGTTAAAGCAGTAAAAGCAGTACCTTCCGCGTACAAAAAAGACTTTGTGTTTATTATGAATGAAGGTACAGCCCTTAACTTCGCTACAATGGTAGATAAAAACGGTCAACCTATCATTAATGCCGGTATTATTCAATCCCCTCAATATAAATTCTTAGGTCATGACGTAGTATTAACAGATGCATTGCCAGACTTTGATGCAGCAGTAGCTACTAATACAGTAGCTGTATTGTTTGATTTATCTAAATATATGCTTAATACTTCTTATGAAGTAGACTTATACACATATACAGACAATCCTACACGTCAAAAAGTATATGATTCTATTGCTTTAGTTGACGGTAAAGTAATTGACGCTAACGGCTTAGTATTCATCAATAAAAAATAAGGATTTAACCTATGACGCTTGACGATGTTAAACTATATCTTCGAATTGATACAGATGAAGAAGATACAGAAGTACAACAATTAATTAATGCGTCTATTGGCTATATCGAAGCAACCACAGGAAAGAAATATGACGATAGTTACCCTTTAATGGGTCAACTATCGTTATTGCTTATCTCCCATTGGTACACAAATAGAAATTTAGCTAATAAATCTGCTGTAATTGGTGAATATCCTCACTCTATAACAGATATGCTTATTAGTATCAAGTACAACTCTACATATAAAGAGGTGTAACCATGATATTAAATCCTGGAAGATTAAATAGGCGTATTACATTTTACAAAAAACAAAACACTACAACGCCTAAAGGCTTTTCTACTGTTCAAGATGTACCCATTTATAAATGTTGGACGGCTGTATATCCAGTCAGAAGCGCAGACCAGGCTACAAACAATATTATTCAAAATATAGACCAGGTTAAATTTGTTATCAGATACACAAAGAAAATTACTTTTGATGCGAATATGACTATTAAATTTAAAGATAAAGTCTATCGTATCATTGGTATAACTGATCCATACGATGATATGGAATCTTTGGAAATCCTGGCGGAATCTATAAGCCGTGGTAACAGCACAAACGATAAAACAAGGGGTACAAAATAATGGCAAGTATTGAATTTTTAAATATAGACGATTTAATAGACAATATAGCCGATGCTATTGCAGAATATCCAATCGAAGCAGAAAAGGCTTTAAATCGTACCGGACTAGCCCTAAAAAAAGAATTAGTAGAAAAGACTCCGGAATCAGATACAGACCACAAAAAGAAACTAAAAAAATCATGGAAAAAGCGTGTAACTGGTACTAATTTAACTAACTTACAAGCAGAAGTATATAATACAGCGCCACATATTGGCTTAGTTGATAGAGGTCATAGAATTGTATCTAAAAGCGGTAAGACAGTAGGTTTTGTTCAAGGAAAACATTTTATAGATTCTACTACTAAAGAAATTGGGCGTACTGTAGTTCCAACAGAATTAGAATCTATGGTTAAGCGATTGAAGAAGAAGATAGAAGGTAAATAATGAATCAGCTAGATATATTACAAGCTGTACAGGCTAAATTAGCGGAATCCTTTAATTATCCTATCTACCTTGATGAAACTAAAGAAGGCTTTCAATCGCCTTGCTTTTTTTTAAAGGCAATCCGCAGTACAAATAGAGATAATTATACCTATCATAAAAATAATGTATCTATTTATGTAACATTCTTCGCCGAAAAAGGTACACTCCTAGCAGAAGAATTATACGCTATTCAAGATACATTATTTACTGACTTTACATATGGTTTTTATCTTTTAAATAAAAGAGATTTTTTATTGACTGAAAATCTACACGCAGAAATAGACGGGGAAGACAGCGATGTTATTTTGTTCTCCTTCGATGTTAAATATTTTGATATTGCTCCGTCTACTACTGAATATGAAATAATTAATACATTACATTTACAAGAAAGGTATAAATAATGGGCTTACCAGAAATTAGCGTATACTTTAAAGAAAAAGGAATCGCAGCCATTGAATCCGCTAAACGTGGTATTATTCTACTTTTGTTGAATGATGCAAGCGTTCAAGCCGTTACTAAATATACTGTATTTGACAATGACGATATTCCGGAAACACTTTCCGAAGACAATAAGAAACAAATTGAATTGGCTTTAATTGGCTATCAAACTACACCTTATAAGATTGTAGTACTAGCGTTCCCTAAAACCGGTAGAACAGCAGATATTAACGCAAAACTTAAAGCAGCTGAAGCGCTTAAATTTACTTACCTAGTATACCCAGAAGCAACTACTGAAGAATCTACTACTATTGCAACCTGGATTAAGGCGCAGCGTACACAAAAAGACAATAAAGTAAAAGCTGTACTTTATAAAACAGCAGCCGATAATGAAGGTATTATTAATGTTACAAATGAGTATTTTGAAGTTAAAACTAAAAAATACACAGGTCAACAATACTTATCACGTATCGCCGGTTTAATTTGCGGAACACCGGCTACTATCGCTTGTACTTTCGCACCATTGCCAGAAGTTACAGGCGTAGAATTTGTAGATCGGGAAACATTAGATAGACGTATTGATAATGGCGAATTTGTAGTCTTCGATGACGGCGAAAAAATTAAAGTAGCGCGCGGCGTTAATTCCTTTGTAACTACTGTTCAAGATAAAGGCAAGTCTTTCAAAAAAATTAAGTTAGTAGAATTAATGGATATGGTACATGACGATATTAAGAAAACGGCAGAAGACAATTACTTAGGTAAATACGCCAATTCTTATGATAATCGTTGTTTACTTATTACAGCTATTAACGGCTACTTCTTAGAATTGGAAGCTAACTCTTTAGCGGAAAAAGGTAAAAATAATTGTTCTATTGACGTAGAAGCGACTAAGATTTATCTCATGAAGAATGGTCGCAAGACAAAAGAAGAATTAAAACAAATGAAAGAAATTGACATTAAGTACGAAAACATTGGCGATAATGTCTTCTTGACAGCGGAAATGTCTTTACTTGATGCTATCGAAACAATTAAATTGCCTATCCATATTTAATAAAAGGAATTAATACATATGCAAGAATATAAAGATTATCAAGTTATCAATGGTACTCATGGCGAAGTATGGGTTAATTCTCACTATTTAGCGGAAGTCATTTCCCTTAAAGCACAAGTAACATTAGATAAAACAGAAATCAAACATATTAAACGCCTTACTAAAGGTTATAAAGTTATGAGTATGACGTGTAAAGGTTCTATTAAATTACACAAAGTAGACAGCTTCTTCTTAAAAGCTATGGTCGATGAAATTAAAGAAGGTAAACAACCAGTATTTACTATTGAATCTAAATTAAGAGACCCTAATTCCATTGGCGAAGAAAGAATTATTATCCGTGATGCTACTTTTGATACTCTTAACTTGATTGACTGGGAAGCCGGTAAAGTTGGGGAAGATTCCTATAATTTTACTTTCTCAGAATTTGAAATTACAGAATCTATTTAGATTTTTTCAAAAGGGGCTTATTTTTATAAGCCTCTTTCTTTTTAATAAAAGATAAAGGAAATATATAACATGGCGGAAATTAACTTAGTAGATACTTTGTTATCTAAAGACATTGAAACTTTGACAGCTAGAGAAACTTCTACTTATGTAGTTGAATCTCTATCTAAAAAAGCTAATACAAACTTTGAAATCACATTACAAGCATTAACAGCTAAAGACTTTATGCGACTTCGTAAACAATGTAGTACTACCGATAAAAAAGGTAAAACTATTATGGACGAATCTAAATTCGCGGCGAATGTTCTATTAGAAGGTATTAAATCCCCGGACTTACACAATGAAGCACTTGTACGTCATTATAAAGTAGCTAATCCGGCAGAATTAGTATTATCTATGTTTACTGTAGGCGAAATTGGCGATATGGTAACTAAAATCAATGAGTTATCCGGCAATAATATCGAAGATGCAGAAGCCGTAGAAGAAGAAGTAAAAAACTAATTAACACCGATAGGAATGTACAAAATATGTACTTCTTATATCGTTATCATCATGTAATGCCTAGTACATATTTTACTATGCCTATTGGTGAAAAAATTATCGTTAATGCCTTTGTATCTTATGAAATAGAAAAACGAATCGAAGAAGCCGAATCGTTGAAAGGTAATTAATGGCTACAGTAATTGATGCGATTATTAAATTGCAAGACCAAATGTCAGACAAATTAGCGGCAGTAAATAGCAACTTGAAGAAGACAGATAGAATGGCTAAAGCAACAAGCAAAAGCATTTCTAATATGGGAAAAAACTTCGATAAAGCTGCTAGTAAATTACAGCCTTTTGCAATGGCAGCAGTTGGAACAGCTACATTAGCTATCAATGCTTTCGCAGATTTAGATACTAAGCATCGCGCCATGCTTAATAAATTAGAAGTAGAAACGCGTAAAAGTACAGAGATCAGTAAGCAAGCATTTATAGATATGTCATTAGGTGTAGCAAAACCGGCAGAAGAATTAATAAATATAGCTAACTCTTTAGGCGGCGCTATTGACGGACTATCCGGGCAACAACTAAATAAAATGACAGAAGAAGTAGCTAAATTCGCTATAGCTACAGATACAGCTTCAGACGTTGCTTCTAATATGGTATCTAATACAGTTAATGCCTTTAAATTACCGGCTACAGAAGTACCTAAATTATTAGATGCTATTACAGCAGCTTCTAACTATTCTTCAGCAGATGTAGCGGACTTAGGCGAAGCACTTTCTAAATGTTCAGCAGCTGCTTCCGGAATGAATCAAAATGTATATGATACTTCCGCAGCATTAGCCGTATTAGCTAACGCCGGCGTAAAAGGTAGTGAAGCCGGTACAGGATTATCTAATATCTTTGAAAGAATGGCTAACCCTAAAAACGTAGAAAACCTTACAAATATAGGCGTAGCCGTATTTGATGCAGAAGGCAAAATGCGTAGTTTAGTCGATATAGCATCTGACTTCGATAAACAGACAAAAAATATGACTGGCGCAGAAAAGCAATATATAGCATTACAAGCCTTTGGCGATGTTGGCGGACGTGCATTTACTAAATTAGCCGGTAACGCTGAAGCATTTAAGAAGCAACAACAACAAATTACAGACAGTCAAGGCGCTATGAATCAAGCCTATGAAGAAATGAATCAATCATTAGGCGCTAATTTACAACTAGCAAAAAATAGCGGTATGGCTATTCTTTATAAAATTGGTGAGAAACTAGCACCACAGGTAAAAGAAATAACAGATTATATTGTAGATCTATCTAAAAAAATATCCCGTGCAGATGACGGCACATTAGACTGGGTTATTTCCATAGGTAAAGTAGTAGTGGGATTATTCGCCTTCTTAAAAGTAGCTAGTACTACCATGTCTATTGTATCGACTATCGCCGCTAACATGAAAACATTACGCGCCGTATTTAGTATTATTCAAATAGCAGCTAGCGGACTATTTAAAGTTTTAATTATCGGTATTCGTGCTGTTGCTACTGCATTTTTAACTAATCCTATAGGGTTAGCAATTACGGCTATTATTGTTGTATTGATGTTACTTTATTACAACTGGGATACAGTTAAAGACTATTTAATAGCCGGTTGGAATATGCTTAAAAATGCTATTAATTCCGTTGTAAATTGGTTTAATGGTACTTTAGTACCCGCCTGGAATGACGGAATCAATGCTATCGGAAACTTCTTTAATAATTTATGGGAAGGTATTAAAGCCGGTGTATCTGGCGCAGTATCTTTTATTAAAGAAGATATTAATACAATCATTAGCGCTTTAAATGGTATTTCTTTCCACATTCCGGATTGGGTTCCGAATTGGGGCGGTAAAGATTTTAGTTTAAACATTCCTTTATTATTCACCGGTACAGAAAACTGGAAAGGCGGTTTAGCTAAAATTCACGACCAGGGCGGCGAAATTATAGACCTTCCTTCCGGTACAAGAGTTATGCCACATGATAAAAGCGTTAAAGAAGCCCGTGAAATGGGTAGAAAAGAAGGCGCTGTTAATAATAAAACCAATAATTCTATTAATATTAATAAACTGGCAGATTCTATCGTAGTAAGGGAAGAAGCAGATATAGATAAAATCATTTCCGGCTTAGTCGAAAAGTTACAAGTACACGCAATTAATACTATGGAAGGGGCTGTATAATATGTCATTATTCACGGCTAGCACAATAGAAACTATTGTTAATAAAGGGCTATCGCAGCTATTCAATAAAAATATGCTAGCTAATACAGCCGAAGACGGACAAATCATTTTAACTGGTAAAACTGGTAGTATTACGCTACCAGTTCCGCCGCCTTCTTATTCTGTAAAAGTAGCGAATAACAATAGTATTGTTAATATCCAGTCTTTAGGCGATATTAATATGATAGGCAAAACCGGACTACAGAAAATATCTTTTTCTACATTCTTACCAGGTATAGACAATACTTTATATAAAGCAGTCGATACAGCAGAATACATAAAAAAGATAAATTCACTCCGGACATCTGATACATATTGTCATATAACCATTGTAGGTACAAATGTAGATTTAGATGTTACGATTGATTCTTTTGATTATGAAGATGCTTCCCCGGTAGGTGATATAGATATTTCTTTATCTCTTACTGAATACAAACATATAGGGGATTCAAATAAACAAGTTGAAAATAAGACGGGATTAAATCAACGTAAAATTACAGCCCTAGATAAAGTAAAAGCTAACTTAGTATATAGGAAAGGTGATACGCCATTAACCTTCTTAAATCGTGCATTATCTAAAACAGATAACCGCGGTTTAGACGTAAACCAATCTAAATACTTATCGTATGCTAAAAACCTTATTAAAGCAGCTAGTAAACAAAAAGTATCTTTTAATCCAGGAGATCTAATAAACATTAGAAAAAACAATGACAATTCTTTATCCGCAGTAGTCAATAATAAAGAATTCCAACTTAAAGAATCTACATCTAAATTTAATAGTCCTTCTAAGGTGAAATCATGAGTACATTTAAATTCTTTATCAATGATAAAGACCTAACTAATTATATTATCTCTTTCACCTGGTCGGGCGATAATCAAGAAGCAGCTAGAAAACTAGAATTTACTATAGCGTTTAATAATGTTACTAAGGATAGTACCTTTGTTAATCCACGTATAGAAATTGGTGATACTGTAACAGTCAAATACATTGAAGAAGTATCGTCTTTAGAGTCAAAAGAAATCACTCTATTTAAAGGTAAAATTTGGGTACATAATCGCAATACACAGGGTTATGACAAAACCTTTACAGCCTACGATAATTTAATTTATCTTGCGAAGTCTAAGCTAAATAAAAAATTTAAAGATACTACTGTACTTGACGTTTTAAAGCAAGTGGCGAATGAATGGGGCTATAACATTATTCTTGATGAAGGCGTTGTACTTGATGCTAAAGGTGATTTTATCGCCGATAGTATGACGGCTACAGAGATATTTAAAAAAGCCCTTGATATTCAATCTACAAAGGACAATAAAAAGTATTCTGTAATGGCTATAGACGAAAACAATAATATTGTTATTGGCAATAATGGCACAAAACATATAGCTAATTTTTCGCTAACAGATAAAACCAATATTATTAGTTCCAGTCATGGCGAATCTATCGAGAATCTTGTATCGCTTGTATATATTGCAGATAATAACGGCGATACTTCTTCCGATAGAGTAGTTAAAGGAGACTGGGCTTACGATAAGTTTGGTAAAATCATTGATATATATAAACCGGACGAAAAAGTAGATACTAGAACAGCAGCTACTAAATTACTACACAGCGTAGATATTGACGCCAGTTTAGATGCAATAGGTAACATTTATTGTGTAGCCGGTAAGTCAATAGAAATACAAGAAGAAAACCTAAAAGGGAAATTCTTCATTAAATCAGATAGTCATTCATTCAGCAATGGACAGCATACAATGACTTTAACTTTAGATTTTACGCAAGTAGTAACTTAATTATCTATTAAAAGAAAGATAATATATCATGAATGAAACTCCCGAATCTCAATTATTAGGTATTTTAAATGGCGTAGCTAAAAATAACCAACCAGAAACAATTCAAATAGGAAAGGTATTAGCGCCGCCGCCTAATATTAAAGTACAATACAAAGATTTTATCTTAGAAAAAGAAGATGTATGGATTAGCGAGTACTTACTAATTGGCTACGAAAGGACGGCTAAAGGTACTATCGTATCTGAAACACAACCACGCAGCGGTGGCGGTGGATATGCTTTATTCGCAAGTCATACGCACGAAATCAATAATCCATATACCGATAACATTATCTATACTGATACCTTAAAGCCTGGCGAATATGTATCTATCATGCCAATACAACAAGTAGAAGGCACTACGCAGCAATATATTATTTTAGATAAAATAGTACATTTATAGAAAGGTAATGTATGGCTAATCCATTTATTAATAGTACAGCCGATACTACTGTATCAACAAATAAACTACCATACTTAACAGAATATGCCTGGGACTTTGAAAATGATAGATTCTTAAAAAATGCAGAAGGTCAGCATATTATAGTTACCGAAAATGAAGCCCTTAAAGTATGGATCTATAAAACACTCAAAACTGAAAGATTCCGTTACGTTGCCTATCATGACAGCTACGGAATCGAATTAGAAAAATATATAGGCAATACCAATATTAAAAATGTAGGGGAAATGATTAAAGCCGATATTAAAGAAGGCTTATTAGTTAATCCCTACATCGTAAGTATTGATAGTATGACAATAACGCAGCAAGAAAAAGACGTTATCGAAATTACTATAGCCCTTACATCTATTTATAAAAAGACAATTATTAAGGTGGTGATGTAATGCCCGATATATTTGGCGCACAAGATGTAAATACCATTCAACAACGATTAGTAGACTACATCAAACAGAATGGAACAGAAGAAAGCGTTATCGAAGGCACATTTAAAAGGGATATTGTAAATTCCACGTCAGAAGAATTTAAAAACGTCTATTTTGAAATGGATATGCTACGCGATGCCTTTTTTGCTTCTACGTCCTGGGGCGATTATCTTACAGAAAAATGTAAAGACTTTGGGATAGATAGAAAATTAGCAGCTAAAGCAAAAGGCGTAGTTACTGTTACTGGTAATGCTTCTGCATGGATTCCGGCTAGAAGTTTATTCCAAAGTACAAGCGGACATAAATTCTATACTACAGAAGAATCTTATATCGAAGATAACGGAAAAGCTAATATCCCTATCGAAGCAGAAAAGCCAGGGTCAGAATACAATATCGAAGCAGATACAATAACGCTTATTCCTATGAGTATTGGCGGCGTTAATTCTGTAACGAATCCTAAGCCTACTTATGACGGCTTCGATGAAGAAACAGACGAATCCTTATACCAACGATACAGCGATTATATCCGTACTCCGGCAACTTCCGGGAATATATATCACTATAATAATTGGGCTACTTCTATTATTGGCGTAGGTGGCTGTAAAGTTACTGAATTAGTCGAAGGAAACGGCACAGTAGGCGTAGCTATCGTAGACAGTAACGGCGAAAAAGCCAGTCAAGACCTAATTAAAAAGGTTAAAGCCTACATTGAAACAGTTAGACCGGCAGGCGCTAAAGTCATTGTATCTACTCCGGAAATTATGACTATTGCTATTGTAGTTAATGGCGTAGAAGGTACGGGAACAGTAGAAACATTTAAAGCCGGACTTACTAAATATTTTAAAAAGAATGGCTTTAAACTCAATAAAGTTACACAAGCAGATGTAGCTAAACAATTATTTAATGCCGGCTATACTGATTTTGCATCTATCACATTGAATGGACAATCTAGTTCTATACAGCTTAATGGAAAACTACCGAAGATTGGAAGCGTGAATATTAATGGCTAAATTTGATAAAACGATTGGTAAAGATTTTTTACGTCAAGAAGATACTAATATTCTTCGTTATTTGCCTAGTTTTCTTTCTGAAAATTCCACTACATTTAAACTGGTAGGGGATAGCCAATCAGCAGAACACGATAAGCAAAAAGAAGCATTACTAGATCTATTCAATCAATGTTTTATTTCTACAGCTACATGGGGATTAAAGCTATGGGAAAATGATTTATTCTTAAAAGTTAATGAATCTGATTCCGTTGAGAACAGAAGACAACGTATCTGGAATAAATTGCAATCTAAAAAAACGTCTACTATAGCTTTTTTAACTGAATTATTAAATAACTATGTAGAGAATCAAGACGGAACAATAACAGAAATCTATGATAGATACCAATTAGAATACCAGGTTCAAGACGGAAGTATTACTAATTGGAAAGATTTATTAGATACAATCCACCAATGGAAGCCGGCACATTTAGGCTTTTACTTTATCACTCATACAGACTTAGGCGAAGAAGTATATTTCAGCGGCGTTGTATCTGATTATGAAGAAATATATATTCCTTGTAGCGTTGACTACACAATGAATGTTACTTCTACGGAAGCAGAATATATTAAAGACTTATCTAATCATAGTAGATACTAGAAAGGACATTATTATATGCCTAATAAAACTGGGGATTTTTTGCCCTTACAATTAACTAATATCGGTCGCGATATGCTTACACAAGGTCGCGCCGGTCATGTTCTAACTTTTACTAAAGTAGCGATTGGCGAAGGTACAGCAACTGGAACAGCGGTAGATAGTTTGACAGCTTTAAAAAGTCATAAATTATATCTTCCTATTTCTAAAAATGAAACAGTACACGCCGGACAAATGCGCCTACAGTTTAGAGTAAATAATAAAGTTGTTACTACTGGATTTTATTTCCGTGAAATTGGCTTATATGCCAAAGTAGATAATGGGGCAGAACAATTATACGCCTACACTACTTGCGGTGATAAGGCGCGTATGTTGTATGACAATACTTACCCTATTCAAGAAAGAGTTATTAACATTGATACAGTTACTGATAACGCTGTTAATGTTAAAGTTATTCTTGATTGGTCGATTGTATATGCAACAAAAAAAGATATTGTAGACGCTATTAAGCCACATAAGGAATTAGCAGAATTAGACCACCCGGACGCAAGCGTTACAACAAGAAAACTTAAAGATAAATCCGTTACGCCGGCTAAATTAAGCGATGAATTAAATAATAAGTTATCTAATGACTTCGTTAAGAAGACTGGCGATACTATGACTGGTAATTTAGAGTTTTCTCCTACTTCCAGTATCAGACTTAATCGTAAAGCCGGCGGTGGCTATCATACTATTTCAGATGGCGGCGCAGATAACGGTCAAACTAACTTAGATTTAGGAAATAAACAATTTACCAAATCTGCTAACTTATGTTGTTATAATCGTCCTGGTTGGTACGGAAGAGATAAAGGCACAGAATTTAGACCACTTATGACGCTTTCCGATATTAGCGTTACATACGGCAATATTGTTGACGGCGGAACATTGCCTATACCAGACGGATTTAACGAAAACGAATGTACATGGTTATTGTCTATGGATCAATCTAATATCAATAAAATATATTATGACATTGCTGAAGGCGGTGCACGTAATATGCTTAATTATGAGTGTTGGCGGGAAGGTAGAAGGGTACACGTTGGAGTTAGATTAAAAGGCTTAGACGGAATTTCCCCTAGCTACGAAGGAAATTATACTAGACTTGAAGGCAATAGCCGTGAGTATTGGGTATCTGGTTCTGCTAACTATATTTGTATCGCGGTTAAGAGGTCATTCTAAATGGACTATATTAAAAGACAGCTTGAAACATTACATACAGGAAATGACTGGAACAGAAGTTACACCATTAATAGTGATATTGATTTAACTAACTATAATGCCGTATGTAAGATTAGGGATATGGAAGATAACCTAATTATAGAAGCAGAATGTACTATTCAAGACAATATAGTTTATGTATCTATACCGGCTTCTAAATCTTTGACTATCCCTAATACAATACATGAAGGCTTATACGATATTTTTCTTTTTAATAATAGATATTCTTACAAGCTAGTTATGGGGATTATTAAAATTATCCATAATATTTCTTTACATTAAGAAAGGTACAATTTTTATGCCTAATACAACTAATATTACAATTCCAGAAAATATTAATATTCGTATCGGTATTCCAGGTCAAAAGGGCGATAAGGGGAAAGCCTTAACATTCGATGATTTAACAGAAGACCAAAAGCAAGCCCTAAAAGGTGAAAAAGGGAATCCATTCCGCTATGAAGACTTTACTCCGGAACAATTAGCCGCGCTTAAAGGCGATAAGGGAGAACAAGGTGATAAAGGAGAACCCGGCGAAAAGGGCGATACTCCTACAATCCCTAATACAATACATTTTTTAAAAGAGAATTTTATTTATCTTCCTAGCGAAGATTTAGATAGTGTATTATTAGCAACCTTAAAAGAAATTAATAGTAGGACTAATTTTATACTTAACAATGAAGACGTTGAATATATGTATCCGTTTACAGTAGATCCATTCAACGAAGGCGACGAAAATATTACAGTACATGGCTATAATCATTTTAAAGTACAGATAGGCAATGAAGAAGCAGTCGAAATCTTAGACAATAAAGCTATTGTTCCAGTACCTAAAAATACTGGCGATTTTATCAATATTAAATATATTAACCTCTTAGGCGAAGTATTTAAATCTAAAACGATTGAGAAAGTCAAAGAAGACGATACTCCGGCTGTAGTCTATCAAGACAATAACGGCAGCGGTAAACTAACTGTAAAAGGTACTAAAGCTGTACTTGAATTCGTACAAGGTAATCACAGTGGATTTTATAGCGGTACATTAAACCCAGTACAGAACAAAATAAAACGTCTAATTATCGACTTAGCTAATTCCGATAAAGTTAGTGGCTATGTAACGCTTCCTTTCGTACCAGAAAAAATCGAAATTCTAAATTACAAGGCTAATAGCTTAAACCTATCCTTCCAGGGCGATTATTACGGCACTGCTAAAATCGTATCTGAAAAAGCTATCCCTGGCTATTTAAAAAATACCAATGGTGAATATGAAGTATCTAGCTTGAATGGTAAAAGTTTTATGTTTACTGACAGCGCTATTTATGTAAATGACGCCTTATAAGGTATTCGATTATGTTTATCTTATTAAAAAAAGATGAGATTGTAGGGATTAGCAATTATAAAGAGTTGCTAGAACCTAGTTTAGAACCAGGACTAAAAATCATCACAGAAGAAGAATATCTTACATTGTTTTCACTAGAAGAAACTACTACTACAGATAATAATACAGTAGATACTAAACCTTCTAATCCTTCTAGTGATAGCAATGATGATATAGAAGAATCCGATATAGAATTAAGTCCAGTCTTTATATTGGAAGCTATAACAGATTTACAAACACAGTTAGAAGAATTAAAAGAAGGTAGTACCCCATGAAAACAAAACCAACTAAATTAAGACCCTGGCTAATTAGTGCATACGCTAAATTGGTTATTGTAGGTAAATATACACTTAACGAAGCAGATGTAACGGAAGAAGTGCAGCTTGTTCCGGAAGTCTATCAAGAAGCAGTATCTGAATTTCTTATTAAATATAATAAAGGTTAATCAATGAATAATATTGACATGATATTAGAAATTGTTAAAGATATTAGGAATACAATTCACGATTTCCAAATACAACAAAACGAAATTAATAAAAGGGTTACTCATGTAGAAGTAACCCTTGAAGATATGAAGAATCGTTTATCTACACATGAAACACAATTAGACAATTTATATGACAAAGATAAGAAAGTACAAGGTATTTTCTTTTTAATTGCCTTCTGTATTCCTATTGTTATAGGTATTTTAGAGATTCTTTTTTAAGGTGAAACATGGATTTAAAAGAAGAAGTAGTTAAATCCATAAAGGGCGCGTATGGATCTATACAGACCAGTAAAATAAAACCTACTGGCGTAATACTCACGCGCCTATTAATCCTTATAATGCTGTTACCTATATTGCTAGTTGTAACTGAATATATCATGTCTTTTATCCGTGGCTATGTAGATGATACAGCTTACAAAATCATTACTACCGGGATTAATATTATAGACCATATATTCATACCTAGCGTTTTAACAGCACTTGTAGGATTCTTAGGCTTATGGATTGACAACAATCATAATGGTATACCCGATAAATTAGAAGATAAGGACAATAAATAATGAAGATTTTTATTAATCCAGGACATGACTTAGATTATGATTCTGGGGCAGTTAATACTAACTACGGAATCACAGAAGCAGCTATCGCTAAAAGTGTAGGCGATAAGGTCGCCTATTATTTAAATAATGTAGGCTATGAAACAATGGTTATGCAGTCAGACAATTTAAATTATGATTCTGACTACGCAGATAGACCCTATCCAGTTTGTGTAGCAGCTAATGACTGGAACAGCGATATTTTTATTTCCATTCATTGTAACGCAGCGAATACAGCAGCTAAGGGAACAGAAACCCTAGTATATAGTTTAGGCGGCGAATCTGAAGACCTAGCTAATTGTATTCAAAATCAAATTATTAATAGCCTTAATACTGTTGATAGAGGACTAAAAGTTAGACCAGAATTAACAGTATTGAAGCGTACACATATGACGGCAGTACTTGTAGAATTGGCTTTTATTGACAATGACGAAGATATTTATCTTTTAATTAATAGACAAAATGACTTCGCCGCAGCTATTGCTAGAGGTGTAACAGATTATGTATCATCTTTTAAATAAAAGATTAATTCTAATCATTATGGCTATTGTTGCTATTCTGTTTATGGTCGCCGGCTTATGTTACCATTTCTACAATAAAGGAATGGAAGAAAAAATTATACCGATTCAACCTATACAAGCTGTAACGCCTTCTAATATTAAAACTGCACAAATTAACGCCGGAAAGTATAAATCAGATGCAGATGTAAGGGAAGTAACCCGTATCATCGAAAAAGAATCGAAACGTACTCCGGACGTTCAATTTGTAACTTACACGCAAAAAGAAGCAGATAACCAGGCGCAGCAATTAGCCAAAAAAAATAAATCTGACTATGTTCTAAAAGAAACTAAGTCAGATTCCGATGTAATAAATAATAATTTCTATGCAATCAAGCAAGAAAAGCCTAATCGTATTGGTGTAGGTGTAGCGATTATTCATGATGATATTTACGCTACGGCACATTATCAACGCGATAGGGTTAGAGTAGACGCCTATAAAAGCATTACTAACCATTCATCTAAGAAATTAGACGGCGTAGGCGCTTCTTATGACTTGATTAAATTCTAATCCGCAATCATACCTTAATCGGTATGTTGTTATATATTTTAAGGACTTGCGATTAATGGATCTATCTCTTAATCGTAAGTCCTTTTCCTTTTGTATTTTATTGTTTATCTTTTTTTATTTCCCTATACTAATTTACGGCTAAGTACTTAGGGCGTAAATTTGACAGACGCTACGAAGTAGCGTATTAAACATAGGCACTAAGCAACGGCTTTGGGGCAGAAGTATCCCTAGTAAATCACAAATAAAAAATATTTCTATTTACTAAGGAATCCTTTTACCATTAAACACAGTATACTGAAGTATCCGTATTTGTAAGCATCTATTTAAAGTCAGCCTTCTACAGCTGTATATATTATCAAGCGTCTTAATCCATGCCCTACTTGTTATATTATTACTAATATACCTATATAATCCCGTTACTTTCGCAACTATCCGGAACCTAACTCCGGCGATTAAACCATACCCATTGTAGCTAATTTAGCCGTTATTTCATCGCTAAACGGCGCGGGCTTCGCTACATCTTCTGCCCTTTAGGGGTTAATCTATTTGAAATAGATCCATAGAATTAATCCCCGTGCATTTATTGCGGTGGCTGTACGAAACCCTAGGCGAAACTATACAATCGCTTTCTATTTTTATAGCACTATTGGCGAGTGCTTTATATAGACCTGGTATAACCTGGTTATATAATTCTACTTCTG
>ERZ841116.507-NODE-507-length-29069-cov-10.328738_pt1 | contig 29069 bp, 27 predicted proteins | sample MGYA00519875_ERZ841116 | MGnify/ENA primary metagenome ERZ841116 (study PRJEB31850, sample SAMEA3708889) | human gut metagenome | biome: human gut; feature: human-associated habitat; material: faeces | place: China | collected 2014 ... | reverse complement strand
GATTTTCTATCAAACAAAGTTAGGAGGTCTTCATTTGATGGTTTTATTATAAGGCGGTTTGCTTAAAGAAATCTTAAGAAAAGGCGCTGATCGAAAGAATCGGTCTGAAGTCTGAGACGCCTTTATTCGCTGAAGAAATCAATGCCAGTTTTGTTGAGTTCATTGACTCGCAACATGAATTTTGTTTTGATTTGAACAAGCGGGCTTCCGAAATTTTCGAGTGCAATCAAACCTTCCAGGGCTTTTAAGACCTGCTTGGCACGGTAAACCCCTTCCTTGTCATTTAAGCCAAGGAGGGCATAGACCTGCATAAATTCTAACTGCATGGAAATACTGGTATTTAAAATCGGTTTGCGCTTGCGAAGCTGGTTAATCGATTGAAGAAAATTTAGAGCTTCTAAGTAGAGTTCTTTTTTAATAAGATAGTTGGCTAGATTTAAAAGTAAAGAGGCCAATGCATTGGCAGAGTAGGCAGAATAACTGCTTTCAAAAAGTTCCAAGGATTCCTTTCGAATCTTAGCGACGACTTCATAGGGCAAGACAGATAAAAGGGCAATGGTGAAGTCTTGCTCAATTTCATTTTGATAGGCAAAAGGCACTTCTTGAGCGATTCGTTGAATCGAGACAGGTGCGTCCTCCAGGTGGATTTCTTTTCCCATCGCGTTATTGACATTGATTTCAAGCGAGCGCAAATAGAGTTGCCAGAGCTCTTTGTTCTCCTCGGCAACAGGCGATTTTTCGTGCTTCAAGCGCTCAATAATGGACAGAAAATCCATATTTTCTTGATTGATGTGCTTCATCAAAATGGGGCTGAAATTTTGAATGGTTAAGCCAGGATAATGGGACAAAAAGGTGTCCCAATCCACCCTCATAGACAGCAAGAGGCGAGAGAAGGTCTCGATGGTTACTCCTTTTTGAGAACGCTCAAATTGGCTGAGGAACTGAGGAGAGACAATGTCTGCAGCGACTTCTTTTAGAGAAAGACCGCGTGCTTCACGAATCTTACGAAATGTTGGACCAAATGGCGAAGATGAGGACATAGGGGACTTCCTTTCAATTAGCATACCATTAGTATACCTCAAAAAAGACTGGAATTAAACTCAGAGTTTAATTTTTGACAAAAAAACTAGAAATTCTTCGATTTTTAAGAAAAATGAAACTATAGTTTACATGGCCCTTTTTTAGGAAGGGATTTTTGATAAAATAAGGTCAATTCTAGAAGATAAGCTTATAACAAAAGGAGTTTGACAATGACGACACAAGAAATTTTACAGCTATTAGATGAAAAGCGCGTGCTAACAGCCCCTGCAGCAGTTGCTTGGGATGAAGTTCAGCGGCAACAAAACCGTTTAAATAAAGCAGCGAAGAGACTCAATGGGCCAATCACGGTCACACTGGCCCTCAATCTTCTTTTTGCTTTTACTATTTTTCTCTTAGAACAAAGTCACCTGATGCACGGTTTTCTATTGATGCTCGGGTTGATGGGCGGGCTGATTGCTTTCAAATACTTTGTATTTGTAGCCCCAGCCAAGCAGGCACTTGCCAATGCCCAGGCCCTTTATAACCAGGAAATAAGCCAACCAGCCTACCAACAAGGAATGCAAGGTTTCCCGCAAAAATTTTACAATTACCACGACCTCTTCCGACTATATAACTTAATCGCAGAAGGCCGTGCCTCTACCTTGCCAGAAGCCTACAATCTGCTTGAAATGCAACAATTCCATGAAACGCAAGTCAATCTGCAAGAAGAAGCCAATGCTCTACAAGCCGATATTGCACGTAGCTCAAGGGTCAGCGCCGTTGCTAATGTAGTCACTGCTTACAATACTTATCGCATCCACAAAGATATGTAAGAAAAGATAAAAGATAAAAGATGAAAAAACCTCCCAAGAGTTCTGATCGAAAATCAGAGCTCTCGTAGAGGCTTTTTTTATTGTCTTGTAAAAAGTAGTTCCGAACGGCATCCATGTATTTAAGCTCACTGGTGCTCGTAAAGAGAATAAGGAACGTAGTTTTCGCTCCGCTCAAACTGCGTCAATGTACCTAAACTCGCTGATGCTAGTAAAGGTACGTAGAGAAAAAGCCACCGGTTTTGGTGGCTCTTATAGGGAGATTATTATGAAAAAGTTTAGGATTTTCTATCAAACAAAGTTAGGAGGTCTTCATTTGATGGTTTTATTATAAGGCTGATTTCTTAAAGAAAACTTAAGAAAAGACGCTGTTTATAAGAATCGGTCTTAGGTCTGAGAGATGATGTTTTTTTTAACAAAGCTGCAGTGGGTTCTAAAATCTACAAAAAAATCTTGACAGAATTTGATAGAAGAGGTAGAATGTTAACCAGTTAAATAACCAGTTAACAAAAGCAAGGATACAAACCCAATCGAAGGCTTCTGTTTAATTAAATGATTAACCGGTTAACTAAAATAAAGGAGTAAAGAGAAATTATGAAAAAGAAACACTATTTCATCAGCGCTGCCATCATGGCAAGTCTTAGTCTTTGTGCTTATGAACTAGGCTACTATCAAGCTCAGCATGCAGAAAATAAATCTAACCGTGTGGCGTATATTGAGGCCAAGCCGGCAGCAAATAAAGCAGAGGAGTTAACGCCTGATGAGGTGAGCCAAAAAGAAGGAATCAATGCGGAGCAAATTGTCATTAAGATTACGGATCAGGGCTACGTCACTTCTCATGGGGATCACTATCATTACTATAATGGCAAGGTTCCTTTTGATGCTATTATCAGTGAGGAACTCTTGATGAAGGATCCGACTTATCAACTAAAAAAAGAGGATATTGTTAGTGAGATTAAAGGTGGCTATGTCATCAAGGTAAAGGGAACCTACTATGTTTACCTTAAGGATGCCAAGCACGCGGATAATGTTCGTACAAAGGAGGAAATCAAGCGACAAAAGCAAGAGCATGGTCATGGTGGGGGAAATAAGGTCAGTCATGAGGTTGCGGAGGCTCGAAAACAAGGACGGTATACGACAGATGATGGCTATATTTTCAATCCGTCAGATATCATCGAAGATACAGGTGATGCCTATATCGTACCGCATGGCAACCACTTCCACTATATTCCAAAAAGCGATTTATCACCAAGTGAGTTGGTTGCTGCCCAAGCCTTTTGGTCTGGAAAAGTGGGTCGAACAGGAGGTAAAGCCCAACCGCTTTATGGAGGTAGAGGGGGTCAAACGAGTCAGCCGATATCGGGGGGCAATCTTTCTAGTCTGCTAGAAAGCCTATATGCCCAACCTTTAAGCCAGCGCCATGTTGAAGCAGACGGCTTGGTGTTTGATCCTGCTCAAATCACCAAGCGGACAGCTAGTGGAGTGGTCGTTCCTCACGGGGATCATTACCACTTTATCCCTTATAGTCAAATGTCTGCCTTAGAGGAGCAGATTGCGCGATCCATTCCGATCGGGCAGACTCCTTCGATTGCGTCTCAACCTAGTCCAATCGCCAACCAAAGGCAGTCCAGTCAAGCAAGTAGACCGGTGCCGTCTAGGGGAAATCAAGCACCTCACCAAACAGGTGGAGCTTATACGACAGATGATGGTTACGTCTTTCATCCGACGGATGTCATAGAGGATACAGGCGATGCCTTTGTTGTCCCACATGGCAATCATTTCCATTATATTCCAAAATCGGACCTCTCAATGGCAGAATTAGTCGCTGCTCAAGCTTATTGGAATCGTAAAAATCAAGGGGCGACTCCTGTCAAGCCTCGTCCGGTTGTGACTGTCAAACCGACTAGTCCTGTCAGAACGACACCATCAACGACGGATACTAGTGTGGGAAGGACTCCAGAAAAAGGCTTTTCGGATCTTTTGAAAGAACTCTACGCGAAGCCTCTCGCAGAGCGCCATGTGGAAGCAGATGGCTTGGTGTTTGATCCTGCTCAGATCACGCGACGGACTGCTAGTGGTGTCGCAGTTCCACATGGAGACCATTACCACTTTATTCCTTATAGTCAAATGTCTGCTTTAGAGGAGCAGATTGCAAGGATCATCCCTATCAAGAACCAAAAAGATCCGGTGCTTCCACATCTACCTGTTCCAAGTCCAATTGAACCGACACCAGCACCAAGTCCGGTTGTTAAACCAAGCCCAGCACCTGTGTCTCCACAACCGGAAGCCAACAAGCACCGAATGCCGGCTAAGAAAGAAGGAATTGCTCCTCGTGACCAGGAATTTTACGATAAGGCTTATGGACTTTTAAGTCAAGCCCACGAGAAAGTGAGTCAACAGGCAGATTACCAAACATTGGATCACTTATTGGCGGGATTGAATAATGAGCAGACGGACAAAGCCAAGTTGGTTGCAGAAATTTTGGACTTTATTGCTCGAGTCATTCATCCAGAACGGCTTGGCAAGCCAAATTCGCAGATTGCTTACACGGATGACGAAGTTCGGATGGCTCAATTGGCGGATATTTACACGACATCAGATGGTTATATCTTTGATGCCAAGGATATCATCAGTGACGAGGGCGATGCCTATGTGACACCCCATTTGGGTCATAGTCACTGGATTGGGAAAGACAGTCTCTCGGAGAAGGAAAAAGCAGCGGCTCAAGCTTATACCAAGGAAAAAGGAATCCGTCCTCCTGAGGCTGATGCGGCCAATAAGGCGAATCCAAAGGGAGAAAGCGCAGCAGCGATTTATGAGCGCGTGGTTGGTGAAAAACGAATTCCAATTGTACGTCTACCATATAATGTTGAACATACCGTTGCTGTGAAAAATGGCAATCTCATCATCCCACACAAGGATCATTACCACAACATCAAATTTGCCTGGTTTGATGATCAAAGTTATAAAGCGCCCAATGGCTATACCTTGGAGGACCTCTTTGCGACCATCAAGTACTATGTGGAACATCCAGACGAGCGGCCACAGTCGACAGATGGCTGGGGCAATGCTAGTGAGCATGTACTAGGGAAAAAAGATAAAACGGAGGATCCAACAACGAATTTTAAACCAGAAGAAGAACCGGAAGTAGACACACCGGCTGAGCCAGAAGTGCCCCAAGTAGAGACAGCAAAGGTTGAGGCCAAGCTAAAAGAAGCAGAAGCCTTACTGGCCAATGTGACAGATCCAAATCTCAAAGCCAATGCGACAGAGACTCTGACGGGACTAAGAAGCAATCTAAGCCTTGGGACCATGGATAACAATGGGATCATGGCTGAAGTTGACAAACTACTCACTCTCTTAAAACAAGCACCAACTCATGCTTCAGCGAACGAATAAGGAGGCAAGCTTATGAAACAGAAAAACTATTGCTACCTTGTCGGGCTCTTGCTGTTGTTGCTGAGCTTGGGGGCTTGTGGCCAAAAGAAGTCTCAAAAGGAGGCGGGGCTACATATTGTGACTAGTTTTTATCCCATCTACTCGATGGTAAAAGAAGTATCAGGGGATTTGAATGATGTTCGGATGATTCAGTCTGGAAATGGGATTCACTCTTTTGAACCTTCAGCCAGTGATATTGCTGCAATCTATGATGCAGATATCTTTGTCTACCATTCACGAACCTTAGAATCTTGGGCAGGCGGGCTGGATCCCAATCTACAAAAATCAACAGTCAAGGTTCTAGAAGCCTCAGAAGGGATGACACTTGAACGTGTACCAGGTCTGGAGGATGTGGAGGCAGGTGAAGGGGTAGACGAAAAAACCTTGTACGACCCCCATACTTGGTTAGACCCTGAAAAGGCTGCAGAAGAGGCGACGTTGATTGCCAAGCGTTTATCAGAGGTAGACCCCAAACATAAGGATGTCTATCAAAAGAACGCCAAGACCTTTGCTGAAAAAGCGCATGAGATCACACAAAAGTATCGGAGTGTATTTGCTAAAAGCAGTCAAAAGACCTTTGTCACGCAGCATACGGCCTTTTCCTACTTGGCCAAACGGTTTGGGCTCAAGCAGTTGGGGATCGCAGGGATCTCTCCAGAGCAAGAACCGAGTCCCAAGCAGCTGAGTGAGATTCAAGAGTTCGTCAAGACCTATAAGGTCAAGACCATCTTCACAGAAAGCAATGCAGCCTCAAAGGTTGCAAAAACCCTGGTTCATGCAACAGGAGCCAAACTCAAAACTCTCAATCCGTTAGAAGCGGATCCTCAAAATGATCAGACTTATTTGAAGAATCTGGAGGCCAATTTAGCAGTACTTGCTAAAGAATTGAAATAGACTATTTGCTCGAAAACCTCTTTCTAGGGAATCCATTGATGTTGGATTTCTTGGGAGGGGTTTTTCGTCTGTTTAAAAACTATTTAGATTTTTTTCTAAATAGAGTTGACAAAATTATATGAAAGATTTACAATCTATTTAGAAAGATATCTAAATAGATTAGATTAGAGGAGATAGAGAATGAATTTTGCGCAAACATTTAAAGCTTTATCGAATCCGATAAGAAGAAGTATCTTAGAACTGCTAAAGGCGGGGAAATTATCTGCTGGTGATATCGCTGGCCAATTTGATGTAGCAGGAGCGACCATTTCCCATCATTTAAGCCTCCTCAAGCAGGCAGATTTAATTCGAGAGGAAAAAGAGAAGAATTTTATCTACTATGAACTCAATACTTCAGTCTTGGAGGATTTAATGGTCTGGCTCGTTGATTTGAAAGGAGACTCTACTGATGAAAACGAATAAAAAACTATTGCTATTAACTTCTATGGTGATCCTTTTCCCCATGCTTTGGGGGCTGATGATTTGGTCGCAATTGCCTAACCAAATCCCGATTCACTTCAATTTTGCTGGCCAGGCCAATAACTTCCAATCGAAACCCCTGGTTGTGTTTGGTCTTCCTATTTTCGATCTCATGGTGCATCTGTTTATGATCTTTATGATCGGTCGCGATTCTAAGAATAGCGCTATGAATGAGAAAATGATCAGAGCGATTTACTGGTTGACCCCAATCGTTTCCTTAAGTACCTCCTATCTCATCTATAGCAAGGCGCTAGGATCTACTACTAATCCATCAGTTTTTGTTTCGGTTCTGCTAGGGCTCATCTTTGTGATCATGGGCAATTACATGCCTAAGTTGAAAGTGAATCACACGGTTGGAATCCGCCTACCTTGGACCTTGCAGAGTGAAGATAACTGGCACAAAACTCATCGCTTGGCAGGGAAATTGTGGGTCCTCGGAGGTTTGATCCTTCTTCTTGAAGCTGGTCTTCAATTCGCGCTTTCTTATGTATTGGTGCTGGTCATCCTCGTTATTGTGTTTATCCCTGTGATGTACTCTTATCAATTAAGTCGGAAAAATCGTTAGTAGGAAGGAAATTAGATTTGTAAAGAAAACAACCGGAGAAGAAAACTTATCTGATGGGATTTTCCATATGTGAACAATAAAAGCATTTTTGTTGATTTTTTCCTCCATTTGTAGTATAGTTGTAGCGCCATACAAACTACTATATAGTAAAAAGGAGATCATTAAATGTATTTTAATAGAAAAAATACAGAACAAAAGAATTGGCGAATGGTTAAAAAAGGGAAACATTTCCTATTTGGCTGTTCTCTTGTGTTGACAGTCGGAGCTGTAATGGCTTCATCGTCTGTAAAAGCTGATGAAACTACAGAAGCTGCGACGGTATCTACTGTATCGAACGAAGAAGATGCTACGAGCACATCTGGAACCAGCTCCTCAACTTATTCTGCACCTGCAGAAACAGTTTCTTCGACCTCTACAGAACCAACTGCAACTTCTGCTGCAACTGTGGAATCAAGTTCTACAACTCAAAAAGAAGCTGATTCTGTTCAAGCACCAAGCTTAACTGCAGTAGCTGATACATCAGCATTAACTGCTGAAGAAATTTCAAATGTTACAGAAGCAATTAAAGGTTCAAATCCGACTGCAGTTTCTGTTCAAGTTAGCAATGATGGATCTGCAGTTGTTACATTTGCAGATGGCTCAAGAGCAACATTGTCAGCTTCTCAAACAGTTAAAGTGAAGGTGGAAGCTACATCTGGTTCAGAAACTCGCTCACGTTCTCGTCGAGCTGCCACTCCAGCGACTGGTATCAGTACGCGTTCTTTTGACTCTGAACTTCAAGATGCTGCTCAACAGGCAGCGATCTATAGCCCAGGTGTAAAAGGGCAAAAACAAGGTTATGAAGGAACAGTTTGGCTCTACCGTAATGGAACAATCAGCAATGATAGTCAAGAAGATGCAAAACGCCTTGGTGGTGTAAATGTCTACCTTCAGTATGTAACTGGTAAAGGCTTTGTGTCACCAGTTTACAAGACAACAAGTGCTGCAGATGGAACTTTTGTTTTTGATTTGTCTAAACCAGTGACAAATCGCCTAGGAGCTACAGGTGAGTTTCAACTTGCAGGGGATCCTAAACTTTCTATCCGTACTTGGGCTGAAAATCCAGATCCAACAAAATACACTATTATTAAATCTGGTGACCAACGTACAGGTTTCCATGGTCGTCTTAGTCGTACAAATGAAGCTTGGAACTTCACAGCTGGGATTAATCGCATTACCAATGGTCAAGTAGTTCTTCAAGAAAAACCAAATTCAGAAGACTATCTTTTGAAGCCAGAAGCAGAACGTGAAACAGGCGATGCTGCAGACGGCCAATTCTCACGTAATGGTATTTATGGAACTATTCGTGGAAGTGTTTGGTATGACCTTCGTGACCCAAGCGGTTCTGATGCACGTATGTACAAAAAGGACAGCTACGATATTAATGCTACAAATGTTAAGGTAGCAGCTTCATACGTTAATGATGAAGTGACACGTCTTTTTGACAAATGGAAAAGTGAACACTCAAATTACAAACTTGACGATTTCAAGGCTGCTCAAGCTGAAATTATCAGAGATTATGAAGCGAGAAATGGGAAAGGTTCTCACATTGCTGAAACTGTCGTAGTACCAGTTGATAGTAATGGGAATTACCGTATTGTATTCCGCGGTCTTTACGGGGTAAGTGCTAACAAAGCTAATGCTGGACTTGCTAAAAAAGTTTCTGATGCGGAATTTGGAACACTTGTACGTGACGAAGATTTAGATAATGAACACCTTATGAAGTGGAATGGTACTTTAGGCCAAAAATATCGTCACATTAATACGGATTATGTTTATGCCACTGTTCTTGTTGATGACTATGCTATTTGGAGCAATAACTACCAATCGAATATGTTTGAAGGTACGTCAGATGCTGTTCTTCCGGTAGGACCTTCATCACTTGCGGCAGCAAATATTTCAAATACAAACTTTGCTCTAATCGCACCACAACCAATGCACGACATCTTGGTGTATAACAACTCTGATCACTTTGCTAAACCAGGAAATACTGCTGAAAGTACCACTGGTGGACTGATGCCGTCACGTGAATACCAAATCCGTTGGTTCAAGAATGGTCAAGCGATTGGAACAGCAACAACTGTAACGTCGACAGCAGATGGAACTGCTAGCTCAGTACCGTTTACTGTGCCATCTGATCTTACAGAAGCGGCAATCTATACTTCAGCGGTCTTTCTTAAAGGTGAAGACACAGATGATCTCCATTCAGCTTTGGCACTTGATTCATTTACAGCCATTCCAAATGAAGATGCGGATAACAACACCCCAACAGCGAAAGCTCAAACAGTGAACAAGGGAGCAACACCAGATCCTAAACAATCAATTGATAACCCAGGCAGCCTCCCAAATGGCACAACCTTCGCCTATAAGGATCCAGTAGATACAACTACAGCAGGCAATAAATCAGCCGTAGTAGTGGTAACCTACCCAGATGGCTCTAAGGATGAAGTTCCAGTGACTGTTACAGTGGTAGATCCAAGCACAGATGCGGATAACAACACTCCAACAGCGAAAGCTCAAACAGTGAACAAGGGAGCAACACCAGATCCTAAACAATCAATTGATAACCCAGGCAGCCTCCCAAATGGCACAACCTTCGCCTATAAGGATCCAGTAGATACAACTACAGCAGGCAATAAATCAGCCGTAGTAGTGGTAACCTACCCAGATGGCTCTAAGGATGAAGTTCCAGTGACTGTTACAGTGGTAGATCCAAGCACAGATGCGGATAACAACACTCCAACAGCGAAAGCTCAAACTGTTAAACCAGGCGATCAACCAAACGCTAAGGATTCAATCGGTAACGTAGGTGACCTTCCAGAAGGAACTAAGTTCGAGTACAAGACACCGGTAGACACAACAACAGAAGGTGAAAAAGACGCCATTGTTGTGGTGACTTACCCAGATGGTTCTAAAGACGAAGTTCCAGTTAAGGTAACTGTTAAAGACCCACGTACAGACGCAGATAAGAATACCCCAGTAGCGAAAGATCAAACTGTTAAACCAGGCGATCAACCAAACGCTAAGGATTCAATCGGCAACGTAGGTGATCTTCCATCAGGAACTACATTTGAGTACAAAACACCAGTAGATACAACCACAGAAGGCGAAAAAGACGCCATTGTAGTGGTAACCTACCCAGATGGCTCTAAGGATGAAGTTCCAGTTAAGGTAACTGTTAAAGCCCCACATGCAGATACGGACAAGAACATACCAACTTCTAAAGACCAAACAGTGAACAAAGTTGAAACACCAGATGCTAAGAACTCAGAAAAAGAAATTCAAGTACAGAAGGTATCTGTTTCTGATAAGAAAGCTGAATCTGCTAAACTTCCAAATACAGGTGAAGAACAATCAACGTCTATTGCATTGTTAGGTGCTGTACTTGGTATGTTTGGACTTGCAGGGCTTGCAAAACGCAAAAAAAACGAAGACTAAATTAGGTGACCTTGATATTTTTGTTGATTAGGTTGTAGTCTTTGTTCTAAATAAAACTTTTTGTCAACTGTAGTAAGTTGATGAAAAGTTACAATCTGGAGAGGACCAAATTGGTTCTCTCTTTTTGATGTATAAAGAGATAAGGATTTTGGTTTTAAAAGCATCTTTTTTGGGCTTTAATGAGTTAGTAATTCTTTCGAATAGCTCAGCAACAGCTGAAAGTATTAACGAGTTTTTGAAGATCTATCATTTGCAAACTTTCAACACTAAATTCATAGCAGGCCTTGCTAGTAAAAACTGCTCATATGAATGCTAGTTTTTTTCTTCATCTATGCTAAAAGCCTCTCTAACTTTTGTAGGAGAGGCTTGTTTATAATGATCCGTCTTTTTATTTTATCTTAAAAAGGTAGAGTTTGAATTGAAATATAGTGCAATATACTGCATTTTGCAAAAAGAAAAAAGCCTTTGAAATCAACGTTTCAAAGGCTTTTTCCTACTTAATTATTTAACCTCTGTAAAGGTTGTTAATGGTATTTTAGCACTCTTTAAACGCCGTCATATCAACGTTTTTAGATTGTTCTTTAGAAAATGTAGTCATAAATATAGTCATTTTGCTATGCTGTCAATTTTGCAATTTCTTTGAGATAGATTTCAACTGCTTCTGCCTTCTTTTTCGGTGCCAATTCAGCATAAGTATCCATTGTCGTTTTAATCGACTTATGGCCCATTCTTATCTGGAGCTCTTTCCAGTTTGCACCAGCATTCAGCATTAAAGAAGCATGTGTATGGCGGAAAAGGTGAAAACCATAGTTTGGTAGTCCCAACTCAGTCAAACGCTTTTTAAGCGTTGCACGTTCATTTCTGTCACACATATAGTTCCCGTAAATTGTAGGGAAAATTAAGTCTACAGTTGGTAAATCGTGACTCACAAAATAATCACTCATCTCAGCATGAAAAGCTTTCAAGTCATCTAAGACTTGTCTTGGGACTGCAACTCTTCTGTTACCAGCATCCGTTTTGGTACTGTTCTTACAAACAATCTCGCCCTTAATCCCAAGTTTCTTATTTCCAGCTTTCCACATTAGCGTTTTATTGACGATAATTTCATTAGCATCAAAATCTAAATCATTGATCGTCAAAGCTAGAAGCTCGTTGATTCGAAGTGCAGAAGCTAATAGTGTGTCGCATATAACCTTAAATCTTCGATTTGCTCGAGTATCAGGAAGAGTACCAAGATAGTTCAGCCAAATAGCCAAGTCATCTCCATGCAATACCATGATTCTCTCCTTCACCACCTTCGGTTTTGGAGGGATTTTTACTGTCCTAGCTGGATTCTGAGAAAGTTCGAAATTTGTAATCCCATAATCGAAAATATCACTAAGCTTATAGATAACTGCACCGAAATCTTTGGCGTGTCCCTTTTTGGATTTTTTAACACCCGATTCAACAGACTTTTTAGATTGTAGAGCTAGCTCGTTAACCCAAATCTGAATATCAGCAGATTTAATCTCTTCAGGCTTATATTCTCCAAACTTAGGGATAAGATAGGTATCAAGATAGCTTCGAACTCGGTTGATCGTATTCTGAGAAGTCACCCAAGTTACAAAACTTACAAACCACGCTTCTGCTAATTCCTCGAAGTTATTAATCGACAAGGTCTCTTTTAGAGTTGATCCCTTCGCTTCAAAATCAATCCGAGCTTGAATGATTTTCCTATCCAGACTTTTTAGAGTTTTAGCAGTAATAGATGATGTAACTTTTTTTCCAGTCTTAACATCTACACCAATATACACACCACGTTGCGTATAGCTAATAGTTCCATTATTCTTGATAGTTTTAATGACTTTTCGATTGTTGTGAATGATAGTTTCTTTCTGCATAGTAGCCTTTCACGTTCGGATATATAAAAGGCTAAAATAACAACCTCACATTATTCTATGTGATATTACTATTTTAGCACATTTTAAATATTATGGAGTCAAATAATCTATTACATCATTCATCTTATAATAGACTGTTCGAGTTCCTTCAATGGGTGGCTCAAGTCTTTTGAGTCCTGTATTTTCCCAAGATTTTAAAGTGTTTGGAGAAATCTTAAAAAGCGAAAGTAATTCTTTTTGAGTGAGAATATTGTAATGCTTATTTTCATGATTATGATTCTGAGCCAACATTGTCAAAGAAATTAATAATCTCTCAATCTGAATTAATTTCGTTAATTCACTAGAAGTCATCGATCCAGATCTCCATCTCTTTTTTTATTATTTTTCTTAGGCTGCATGAGCAACTTACTTTTTTCCAGATCTTTAAATTGTTCTTCTCTCTTGCTATATCGCATAGAATCAAGAAGTCTCGAGAAGAAGTAAGTTTTTTGTATAAGCAGACGAAGTAGATCAGGGTCATTTTTACGAGCATAACTCACTAAACTACCAAATTCAGTGAATCCCATTGTATCGATAATGTCAAGGGCGTAGGCTAATAGAGACTCATAATCATTTTCTAGTAGAAATTTTTTGCGATCAAATCCACAACCAGATTCAATATCATTCGGATCATACTTAGTTTTTTCTGGATTCTCAGCGTGAGTGAAGTAATTATACAATCCTGAAGCAGACATGACAATTTCAACATGTGAAGGAGTATGTAGTTTTTCAGTCAACAATTCAGAAACTTGTGAGTAACTTTTTAGAGAATCAAAGAATAAAACACCATGTTTGTGAGGCTTTTTCAGTTCTCCTGTTTCTTTGTTAACATCTTTATCATGCCATGGACTTAGAGCATAAGGAACTTGTGTACCATCAAGAATATCCAAATAATCTGATGGAGCACTATCTCGATACATTATGAACGTCCATTTATTTGAACGTCGATTTTTCACCATGATTTTTTACCTCTTAAATTACTAATTTAAAAATTTTCGATAGATGATTTTCGGTATATGTGGACTCCCTTTATTCAATAGTGAGGAATATTTGTTAGATGATTTGTAGCTTAACATCATTTTTTCCTATTGCTAATATTTAAATGCAACAACCAAACCTTTTGATTATTGATTACTACCGTATTGGGGCGTCGTAGTAGGTAGCCCCAATAGGAATAAAAATTTTTGGAAAATAGAGTGTATTTGACTTTCACTCCGTGAGTCAAACACTCCATTTTCCTTATCTTTTTGAACCTTTGTAAAACAGTCTATTTCCAATTCTCTCTGGAGATGAAAAATAGAATTTAGGATTGTAATTCGAGATTTCTTCCTTAACATGTGATTCCATATTTCTAAAAATTTGCTGTGATTGCTGAGATGCAGGATATTTTAGAGCAACTATGACACTCTCATTTCGTACATCAACAATACAATTTGAGAGTGATTTATTGAAATCTCGTAAAATTTGATTTCTTTGAAAACTATTTGCAGAAGGTGATGAAGCTTCGTGTTGTATTAAAAAATAACGTAATCTCATAGTTTGTTTCACTGATTCAATATAATTAGATATTTTGTCTGTTTTATACCTATCTATCAGCTCAATTATTAATAAAGTTGAAAGTAGAATAAACAGTAAAATACCGATTAATAATAATAGCATAGAAATCAAATGTAGCTTACTTTGGATTATAGTAACTCTTTTGGAAAAAATTTCATTGTTAAGCAAAAAAATCAAGATGTGGAAAGTGAAACTTAAGACGATACTGAGAATTGCATAAATAGACAAATATCGTATTATGTTAAATGTCTTTTGATAAAAAGCCTTTTGCATTATAAAATTCCTTTTTTAGTAAAATACGTTGGGCACAGTAAAGGTAGCACCTGATAAGGATGCTCATTATCTATGATTTGAATCAATCCTGTCCCTTTTCCAATAGGAATCACAATCCCTTCTGGATCTAAATCTGGAAATAGGAACTGCGTTGTTTTCTTGTTGATATTGCCTATCTGAATTAAAACATTTAATTGCTCTCGAACAGAAACCGGTATAGAAGTATGGTCAAAACGTTGTCCTACCATACAAAGATGTACATTTGACGATCTCGAGAGCAAAGCGATTTCTGAAATTAGTGAAAAAAATGAATCCCTTATAGTTTTATTGACTCCTTCAGATAATGCAAGCATTTCATCTATTACAACTGTAAAATGCCTAAATTTATGGTCTGGATTATCATAGAGGATTTCTTGTCTTTGGTGGATAAGATTTAAGCAAGAACTAAGATGTTCATTGATTTCTGAAACAAAATCTGATTTAGAACGATTTCGTTGAGGATGGAGAACAGGAAATCCATTTTCGCGGGCCCAACGACTGGGAGTATCAAACTTTGGATCTACAATAATCAAGTCAGAAATATTTTTGAGCATAGTCATAAAATAGGTCAGAGCATAAGACTTACCAGAACCGCTGTTTCCTGCAATAGCCATCGAAGTTACTTTGTTGTAGTCAAGAGTAAGATTTTTCATGATTGGAATAAAATTCCCTTTTTGATTACCTACGAATTCTTCTAAATCAGAAATTACTAGGCGTTCAGATATACCGTTTTTCCAAGGAAAGAAGAGCCCACGCTGGACATGAATGTCATCTGTATCTAATGCCACAAAATATGCTGAATTTTGTTTAAGGAGAGTAAAACGAGGATAAAGAGCTGCATTAGCAATCAGAAAAATCTTCTGATAAAGTTCATCATCAATAATGTAGCCTGCTGGTAGTCTTGGAATAAATAGGAAACCATCGTTTATTATATTAATATTGAAACTATTGGTGTAGCTGCTTTCTCCTTGCATGATACTCCCAAGCCCCATGTTCAAGGCTTGGAGTAAGTATTGGGCAAGTTCTTTATCAGTCATTATTTGACCTCTTTGATGTTATTGGCACGGAAATAGACATTATAGCCAACTTCACAGGCTTCCAATCCATCAAAATCAACCATCGCTAAATATGCTGGTAGAGTAACTTCAGATTCAAACTTCACTTGAAACGGTGGCAAACCTTTTTGAGAGAACCAGGCTTTGTGACCGATAATCTCACCTGTTGGCTGACCATCTTCAAACTTGATTTGAGCTTCAAATTCAGTACTCAAGCAATGAATAGCTTGCTTCTGATCAACATATTGTTTAGCTGTATTTGCTGAATAGCCATTTTTACGGTTACGTGTTTTCATAGATTTCACCATTTATCTTTCTTTTTTTATTTGAAATAATATTCTCATTTATAGTCCTGATATGGGTTTACGCTAAATCATAATCTCTTACCTCCTATCTATTAGGAGAAAAAAAGCAGGAAATTGGTAATTCCTGCAAATAATTTTTTATAAATATTTTCCTAGCTCCTCCTTCAAAAGTTTACAAGTAGCTTCATAATGATTTTTAACTGTTTTGTGACTCTTGAAAGATGTTTCTTTAGTCAGCTGTAAAGCAGATTTTCCTTCAAGAGCAATACCTAAGAGAATATGCAGATCGTCTCTAGATAACTTCTGAAGCGCTTCATTAAGAACTAACTTTTGCTCTTTGTTGATAAGTTGTTCTAACCCGTTATAATTATGTGCACAATATAAATCAATGATTTCAGAATCTTGTCCTCCATCATTTTTACTGATTGCATTTAAGCTTAACAAGCCATATCTTCTATCTTTGCGTTCAATATTTTCGTATTCTTGATTTAGAAGATGATCAACAAGACCCCATTCTTCTTGTCTTGCGGCTTCTTCAATTCTACGGTTCCTGCGTTCTTCAACTTTACTAGTCATTTTCTGACTCCTTTTGTTTTGTTTATTTGCAATCTTCAATTTTTCGGAACGCAAAAAAGCCACCAACTTGCGTTGATGGCTCTAGCTATTCTTAATTAATTAAATCTTACACTTTTAGTATGCCATAAAAGTTAAAACAAAAAAGTAAGCTTTCGCATGCTTATATAAATATGTCCAGAAAAGAATTATTGCAAGAGTAAATGAAAGATGATTTATAGACAATGACGTTAAAACTTTATTTAGTAAGTTAATTTATGTGCGAATGACAAATTAATTTCCAATAGCACAAAAATGTATAATGCCATTTGAACTTCCCAAAAAATTTTTAATTATAATTAACAAATCTACACCTACCTCCATTAAAAGCCTATGGTCCGTGGTATAATAACAGTAGCAATTATTTTTATTTAGAGATAATAGATCCTAGATATTAGGTATTGATCACTATTTCCATAAAGTTATAGAGGGAGATTTTATGATGCTCGAACAATTCAATGAACGTCCACGAAAAAATGAAAAAGATGAAGCAATTCAATACGTTAAAAGTCTGCTTGCAAAAGCTCGCGAAGATAATCAAAATAAGGATATAGAAAAATTAGAAGAACTAATTCGATTACTACACACCAAAAAATATGGTTTAGTTTGGGAAGAACATGCTGAATTTGTTGAAGAAGAGATGAAAACAAAAATTCCAGTCTTTGTAGAGGACCGAAATAAAAAAATTACAGGCAATCCTAACTCAACTGACTATAATTTTTTGCTAGAGGGAGATAATCTACACAGCCTTCATTTACTTGAAAAAACACACACTGGTAGAATAGATGTTATCTATATTGATCCGCCATATAATACCGGAAACAAAGATTTCAAATATAATGATAACTTTGTTGAAAAAGAGGATTCTTTTAAACACTCTAAATGGTTATCATTTATGAGCAAGAGATTGAGAATAGCTAAAAATTTATTGACTGATACCGGAGTCATTTTAGTTAGTATGGACGAAAACGAACACTGTCAGCTCAAATTGTTAATGGACGAAATTTTTGGTGAAAATAATTTTGTAGAGTCTATTGTTTGGGATAAAAAATCATCTGCAAAGGGTGTGCCGCCAAGGAATATGATGGTCGGTGTACATGAGTATATTTTAGCTTATCAAATATCGGATAAATTCAGATTCTTGGGAGAAAAAAGAGATGAATCAGGATTTAAGAATCCAGATAATGATCCAAGAGGACCTTGGAGAGAATCCAATATAAAAAGCACGACTAAACCTATTGAAGATGCCTTTACAATAATAGATCCTAACACAGGAAAAGAATATACGAATACATGGGCGTTCTCAAAAGAGTCATTAGAAAGAATGATAGCAGAGGATAGAATCATTTGGAAAGAAAACCTTCCTAAACAGAAAGAATTTTTGAACAATATGAGAAATCCAACAAAAGCATTAAAATCAAATTGGGGAGTTTTTGATAATCAAAAAACAACAATGTTTTTAAAAAAATTATTACCATCTGTTCAATTTAATAATCCTAAACCATTAGAATTGATGAAATATTTGATTGAAGTCACAGTCCCGGAGAATTCTATTATTTTGGATTTTTTTGCTGGTTCAGGAACAACTGCCCAAGCTGTCATTGAAGCTGGAGGCAATAGAAAATTTATTCTAGCTACCAATAATGAAAATAACATTGCAAGTGAAATAACTCATGCTAGATTATTAAAATTGTCTGAGGGAACAGATTTTTATGTTCCTCAAAATTTTAACTTAAAATATTTTAAAACAGACTTTGTTGATAAAAGCCAATTCCCTGATATTACACTTGAAGAAGAATTACTTAAATATATAACTCCCCTTGTTGAACTGGAATTTGGTGTTGACATCTCTGACCCTTCTGTTCAAATTATTCTAACTGAGGGACATTTGGAAGATCTTTTGAAAAATGAAAAACTTGTTCGAGAGGCAACTCTCTTTATTCATCCTGATGTTTTTCTTGATAGCACTGAAGAAGAAAAACTCAATCAGCTAAATATCACTCTACAAGAAATACCTGATTACTTCTTTGGAAAGGAACTTTGGTCATGATAACTTTAAAAGAATTTCAAAAAGATATAGTCGATAAATTACTCAGTTTTATTGCTCCTGAATACCGAGTAAATGAGCTCGTTATTAAGGCCCCTACGGGTTCCGGAAAAACAATCTGTCTTTTATCCTGGATTAACGATTATATTTCAACTACACATGATAACGTGGCTTTTGTCTGGTTTACTCCCGGAGCCGGTGAACTAGAAGAACAAAGTCAAGATAAAGCTAAAAACTTTTCAAGTATCAAACCTCAATCTGTCGACGATGCTCTGCTTCATGGATTTGATAATGGAACGGTAACTTTTATTAACTATGAGCGTGTTGTCGGGAAAAAATCTAAGGCGATGCTAACGGATAGTGAACGAGATAATCTCGATGATAAGATTGAAAAAGCATTTCAACAAGACAGACATTTTATCCTTGTAATCGACGAAGCGCATAGAAATGATACAAAGAAAGCTCGGGATATTATCTCACGATTTAAAGCTTCAAAAACAGTTAGAGTATCGGCTACAATTGATGACCCTAAAACACCTGATTTATCTGAATTTTATGAGGTGTCAGAAGAGTCCGTTATATCATCTGGCCTCATCACAAAATCAGTTGTTGTGAATGAAGGGATAAATATCAATCTTGAAGTTAAAGATGAGTTTGAAATTCTCTTCGAAGCAGCAGAACAGAAACGAAGAGAGATTGTCCAAGCATACTCTGATAATGAAGTGCAAGGAGTGAATCCTCTTGTTATCGTTCAACTCCCTGATAAATCCGATTCAGAAATCGAACTTGTAACACGAGTTGAAGACTATCTCAATAAAAAACTCGGAAAAAACTATGAAGACGGGACACTCGGCATTTGGCTAGCTGATAAGAAACGAAACCATCTTGATGTAACTAATCTTAATAATGAAGTCGAATATCTTATTATTAAGCAAGCTATCGCCACAGGATGGGATGCTCCCAGAGCAAAAATTCTTATTAAGATTCGTGAAAAAATGGGTGAAGCCTTCACTATACAAACTATCGGACGTATCCGTCGTATGCCACAGCCTCAACAAGGTCATTATGAGGTCGATGTTTTAGATAACGCTTATCTATACACGTTTGATAGTGATTTCTTGAATGGTGCTTTTGCCCAAGGTGGAGCTGTTGTTCCTACCCCACTTCTTCGATTAAAGGATAAAGCGAGAGGTTTAAAACTAGTAAGTGAGCGTATTATCAATGAATCAGAAGAGAAAAGCGAAAAAGTCATTCTTCTAAACCTCTATGAAGGATTGAAAAGAGATTGGGGACTCACTGATAATTTCGAAGCAAACCGAAATACTGTCGAAAATATTGGATTAAACATTGGACGTACAATCAAAACAACCTATAAACAAGGTCGCTTTGATACACTAAAACATACTGATCGGTTACAAGACCTTAATCGTCAAGTAGAAGTTGACTATAGAGGTAACCGTCTTGATCTACTTCACGCCTTCCACGAACTTGATCGTGTAATCCATCTCCCGATTTCAAAAGTCGAAGCAATTTTAAAACGTTTTTTCCTAAAAGATGGAAGACCAAAGAAAGAAACCCTTCTACAATTAGATGCACAAGAATGGACAGCATTTATACTTAATCATTGGAGAGCTCTTCGAGAGGAATTTAGAAAAATTGATGTCGAAAAAGCAATGGTTCTAGAACTAGAAAACATTCAACAAAATGATTTTTCACTTCCATTGGAGGAGCGATACACCTATAATCCTAAGATAGAAGCTGAGCCTGTTTATAGTAGTGCTTACGATGGCTACTCTACAGCATCCATCGCTGTTCGACCTAGTCTAGCAGAACGTCTTTTAGAACGTTATTTAGAAAATCGTGACGATGTTGATTTTGTTTATAAAAACGGTGACAAAGGACCTCAGTACTTCTCTCTAGCATACGGTACCAATGGTGGACGAAGTCATTTTTATCCAGACTTTATCGTTAAAATGAAAAATGAGGATATTTATATTATTGAAACCAAAGGTGGTGAAACACACTCCGGTCAGGATAAAAATATTGACCCCTACGCACCAGCTAAGTATGAAGCACTAAAAAACTATGCAAAACGCCATGGTGTGAAATGGGCATTTATTCGTGACTATGATGAGAAACTTTGGTATCTCAATGATGGGGAATGGTGCGATGAAATGGGGAACGAAAATTGGAAGCTAATCGATAATTTATTTAACTAATACCCGACACCACTATCTTGTTTTTTAGGAGGATTAAAGTGGAAAATTTAGAAAAATTATTAGGAACTCTACAGGAGCAAAGTTTTACCTTCAATTATGGAGATAATAAAGTGGAGATTAATTTAGATACATTATTGTCTGATTATGATGATGGAACATCGTTTATAGACTACTTATCAGATTTTTATTACGTTCAATCTGTTTATCAAAAATCAAAAAAACATGAAAAAGCTGAACCCGTTGACTTCTTCCAAGAATTCTCTAATAGTAATGAATCATACTATAAACTATTATCATTGATTAAATTCTACTATTCAGAACTTGAAAGTTGCCTTAATGAAATTCATGGTGATGCGAGATTTCGATATCATATGTACTCTCACACATATAGAGAGTTATTTAACGCCTCATATTCGTATGTAAAAATCAATTGGCCCCCCTATTTAGATAAAGACGATAATGATGTTTATTTGTCTATTGATGTTAAATCAAATTTTGAGGAAAAAAATAAAATTTTATCCTATTTTATTAAAAAATCTTTTGGTGAGTTACACACTTTTAAAAAATTAATTTTATTAGCTATCATTTTAGAATTATTAATAACCAACGAAGCGGTAATCCGTATTCGCTTCCTAAACATAGAGGAACTTTTTGAATCTTTTTCAAAAAAAATAAGTCATTTAACTAGATTATTCCAATCCTCATTAAGTAGTCATCTTTCTAGTGATAAGCTTTGTCTAGTGTCAACAGCTACCAACGATTGGTTTGGGGAAATGATCTCCGACAAAAATTTTTCAACTGAAATAGATAAACTATCGAGAAACAATCGGGAAAAGTTAAATTGTTATGCGATTGCCTATGGTGATGACTTCTATTACTATGCAATAAATCACATGGATGGAAAGGATCGACAAAATCTTCATGATATATTTAGCAACTTTCTAAAAAATATTCCCGCTGCACGATTGACAGATCAAGTTAGATATTTTTTACCTGATGAAAAAAATTTTATAAATTACGGAGAATTCCAAAACTTCCCAGATAAACCAGTTGGAAAATTTAACCGGATGTTTACTTGTTGTGAGAGGAAAATATTCGCAAAGCTAAGAACAGATAAACCAGCAGATAAATATGTCTATATAATTGTTACACAAGCTCCTTGTCCATATTGTTCCAGGGAATTACGTTATATTAAAGACAATAAAACATTAACTATTGATATAAATTATCCTGAGTCAAGTAATATCAATTCTTACGATAGTTTAGCACACGAAGTATTTGATTCCTGTCTACGTCATACGGGGAGCACAGATATTAAAATTTAATAAATAAAATATTATGTTTATCAAATGGCGTGATTTAAATGTAAGAGGCTGGGACAAAAGTCTAACCTTAAATATAAAAGGCGAACAAAACGAGTATTCTGAGTGTCAGAAAAATCGTTTTGTTCGCTTTTTTGTCTAATCTATCGATTTTAAAAATTTATAATAAAGATTTCCTAAAATCAAAATCGTTTTGTCCCAGCCTCTTAATGTAGGTATTTTTGAACTTCCTCAAATGGCTTACAGAAAGCAGTTGCCCGTCCACCTAAAGGGTGAATTGATTTCCCAACAAGTTGTTCAGTATCTTCTGCTAGAGTCATGGTATCAAACGTTATTTTTCTTGTAGTTCTAACATTTTCCCCATCAGGAGTCTGAGTTAGAGTTCGGTAATACTTAACAGTGTAACTTCGACGATAATCATCAGTCCATAGCTTAGCCGTTGCTATGATTTTCCCAGAATCCTCCCCAGTAGATACGATTAGGACTCGCTGGACGTCCTCACTGTAATCTGGTGCGATTTTCCACTCCCCCTTTGCTCTGGTCAAGAGATCATCCAAAGATAAATCTTGAGTTTCAGAAATTTTTAGTATAAGTGTTTTATCTTTCATCGGATTTGTAGCCATTTAAACCACCTCGATTCGTATTTGATACATATATATTACCAAACAAGAACTGAAATGTCAACTAAAAACTGTAAGTTTCTCTAAAAATTACATTTTATATAAAATCAGAGTATTTTGTATTTATAAGACTACCTTTTCTATTTATTTCTTCCTTTAATTCAGGAGAATAGTAACGATTCTTCCCTTTTTTAACGAATTCCGTAACTATCAATCAATTTAATCATGTACTGAAGATTAGAAATGTTTATCTCAAATTGATTTGAAAGCCGTCTAAAGCTTTCTCAATTCCTTCATAAGTTGATTTCATAATAAAATAGCCCAAAAGCTAGATTTTTTCTGTCTAACTTTTTGTATGCAGATCATTACATTCAAATTAGAGTGTTGTACGTTTAAAGAACACAATATATTGTGTTCTTTAAATATCAGTACACAACATATTGACAAAAACTAATATTTAGTAGTATAATCATCTTATATAAGTTGCTAGATAAAAAACTTTTAAAAGTAAAGCCATGATAAAAAATTAAAACAGAGGTACAGATGATAGAATTTGATGTAATTGAACACTTTAAAACGTTTGAAAAAAACTTGAGGACTTCTGATGATGATGTAAAGACTATAAGTGAGAGAGTAAAAGTAATTACCAAAATAATTAACAAAGCTTATTGGAATATGGATTCTGAAGTTTCACATAGTATATTGGTAGGTTCATATGGACGGGGAACGGCGATACACTTGAGTGATATAGACTTACTTGTAGAGCTTCCAGAAAATCAAAAAGATCGATTTGGTAAGTATAGCGGAAACGGTCAGAGTGCCTTGCTTCAGGAACTGAAAAGCAAATTATTGAAGCACTATTCAAATTCGATTGTTAAGGGAGATGGACAGATTGTTAGTATTGAATTTTCTGACGGTATTCGCTTTGAGGTATTACCAGCTTTTAAAATATCTGGTACAGATAAGTATGAATATCCCAATGCTAATGACGGTGGTAGTTGGGAAGAGACAGACCCTAAACTAGAACAATATAAACTAACGGACCAGAATAAACAATATAATTATGCTGTAAAAAAATTTTGTCGTATGTTACGTGCATGGAACGATGCAAACGATGTTAGATTGCATGGAATTGCCATAGATTCATTAAGCTATAAATTTTTTGAAACTTGGGATGAGTCTAAGACAGGGTATGTATATTTTGATCGGATGTCGCGCGATTTTTTCAGGTATGTAATAAAATTTATCGAAAATAATAATATTCTACTCTCACTAGATGGAAGCTACAGCATTGAGGTTGATACTGCTATAAAACGTAAGGCAGAGAGTGCTCTAAGGAATTGCGAAGCAGCCATTGTTTTCTGTAGGGATAATCAGAAATCAGAAGAGTATTGGAGTAAAGTCTTTGGAAAAAAATTTCCAAAACTGTTATCTGGAAAAAATTTCCAAACTGACAGAGTTTCAATCTCAAACCGTAGCACTAGAGAACCAATCGGCACTGCTATAGATACTGAGCAATTTGCAGATGAAATGGGATGGGATATTGCTATAGAAAAGACTATTGAAATCCAATCAAGTTTAGAGATCAATGGTTTTAGGAAAGGTAGCATTTCACATAAATTTAGAATCCCAATAAAACCTAACTCAAAAATAATCTTTTCAGTTAAAGATGCTCCCGGTATTTATTGGTATTGGAAGGTTAGAAATGTTGGAGCGATAGCAAATAGTAGAAATGCAATCAGAGGTCAAATTGTAAAAAGAACATATAAGATCGTTGAACCTATTAATTTCAAAGGCAATCATTATGTAGAAGTATACGGGGTACATCAAGGCAGAGTGAAAATTTATGGGAAAATAGATGTGCCTTTGGAGGATTTTTTATGAGTGAAAATATTATGCAGCAAAAGTTACGGCAGCAAATCGTTGAACAACACGCCAAGTTAGTATACAGTTTTACTACAGATGAAAAAGAAATAGCTCGTATATTATGGTGGGCAAAAATTCGACAAGTAACATCTATTATTTTGTCTGCAATAACAGTTAGCCCCGCTTTTTCATCTTTGTTTGGTCATAATGTGTGGTGGAAGTTTTTTTCTTCAATAGCGGGTATCGTTTTATTATGCTTATCTACTTACAATCTTAAAACAGATGATAACGGTAAGATAAGTGCTTTAAAGAAGTCAGCTGACACTTTATGGGAAATTAGAGAAAAATATATCTCATTATTAGTTGACTTTGATAATTTTACGATAGAGGAAATTAGAGATAGAAGAGATGAGCTGATTAAAGAGACTGCCAATGTTTATAAAAATAGACCTAAAACAAGTCTACGTGCTTATAGACAAGCTCAAAAAGCTTTACAAGTTGAAGAAGAGCAAACATTTAATGAGGGAGAAGCAGAGCAGCTACTACCTAGGTCCCTTAGAAACAGGTATCCGAAATCTAAACATTGATATAACAAAAAAGACAACAGATTTGACCCTGTTGTCTCTTTTATATATCCGAACATCTAATTTATTTCACAAAAAATGTAGTCAAAAATGTAGTCATTCGGTTGATTTTTATTGCAATACATTGAATTTTGAAAACTCAAGAATCGCGTTAAATCAAGGTTTTTTCGTTTCTACTGAAACGTAATGACCCACTATTTCACTTCTGTAAACACAACGTGTTTGCGAAGTTTTGGTGAGTATTTCTTCAATTGAAGACGGTCTGGAGTGTTACGTTTGTTTTTAGAAGTAAGGTACAAGCGTTCACCAGATTCTTTGTGTTCAAGTGTAATATTTACGCGCATGGTATCTCCCTTCTATTATTTAGCTGCGTTAGCTTTAGCGATTTTACGTCCTTTGTAGTATCCTTTAAGTGATACACGGTGTGAACGTGAGTAATCTCCAGTTGCTTCGTCAAAGTTTACAGATGGAGCTGTTACTTTGTAGTGCGTACGACGTTTGTTTTTCTTCGCTTTTGATGTGCGACGTGCAGGTACTGCCATTTCGTTTTTCTCCTTTTAAGATATAAATTCAATTAGGTTTGATTTTCATCAACTTTAACAGTATAACAAAACTTTTTTGTAAAGTAAAGTTACTTGACAAAAAATTGTTAAAAAAATCTCCCACCCCATCAAATGGGACAGGAGTTCTCCTTAAAGGTCTATTTCAAATGGCTCATCAATCGTTTCCGAAACGTATTTGCCATCCTTTTTTCGTTGTTTGACACATTCTGTCAGCAGGTACTCGATCTGCCCATTGACCGATCGAAAGTCATCTTCTGCCCATGATGCGATAGCAGCATATAACTGGGCTGACAATCTAAGTGGAATCTGTTTTTTCTTTTGGTCAGCCATTCTTAATAGAGACTTCCCGTATTAACAATTGGTTGTGCATCATGATTGCCACAGAGGACGACAAGAAGGTTCGAAACCATGGCTGCCTTCCGTTCTTCGTCTAGCTCTACAATCTCTCCTTCGCTCAGGCGTTCAAGGGCCATTTCAACCATCCCAACTGCTCCGTCGACAATCATCTTCCGCGCATCGATAATGGCAGAAGCTTGTTGTCGTTGAAGCATGACAGCTGCGATTTCTGGAGCATAGGCCAAGTAGGTAATACGAGCTTCTAGAATTTCAAGCCCAGCATCTTTTACACGTGCTTGAATCTCTTCTCGAATACGACTGGCCACAATTTCACTGGAGCCTCTTAGGCTACCCTCATCTGCCTGGCCGTCTCCTGTCGTATCGACATTAGGAGCTACATCATAAGGATAGATGCGGACAATATTACGAAGAGCACTATCACACTGCAATGAGAGATATTCTTTGTAGTTATCCACATTGAAGACTGCTTTAGCCGTATCCACTACACGCCAAGTGACTGCAATACCGATTTCTACAGGATTTCCCAAACAGTCATTAATCTTCTGACGAGAGTTGTTCAAGGTCATCACTTTTAAGGAAATATTCTTTTTACCTGTCTCGATAGAAATATTGTTACCTTCTGCTGTTTTACGGACAGACATGGGTGACTTGGTGGTGACATCACCACTTTGGCCCAAGCGGGTGTTATTGGCAGGATTGACAGCGACACAGAAGGGATTGACAAAGTAAATACCCGCTTCTCGAATGGTTCCAATATAGTTCCCAAACAAGGTCAAAACCAAGGCCTCTTGCGGTTTAATGATTTTGATCCCCGCATAGCACACCAGACTAGCAATAAAGAGAAAAATACAGGTAATAACTGCAATCGCAAGTGGAAAACCTTCTGGTAGACCAGCAATCGCACTAATAAATGCTAAAACTAAGACGAGATCCCCAACTAGCAAGCCTATAAGGGCAGCTAAGCCGTTTTTCTTTTGGGTTAAAATTTTTTCTTCCATGGGACGAACCCTTCTTTCTTTGTGATATCTAAATGATATCACTTTGCTAACAAAAGTCAAGATATAACTGTAAATTATTTTAGCAAGAAAGCGAGCAAGCTGAATTGTCTGAAAATTCAAGAATTTTCTTCTGTCGTCTGCTCCTCCAAAATTCTTGCCTATCTTTGTGGCCTCTTTTATGCTATAATGGTAAAAAATATAACGAGAGGAATGACATGACAGAATTAGATACACGCCATCGTAGTAGTGTCTACGATAGCATGGTAAAATCTCCCAACCGTGCCATGCTTCGCGCGACGGGAATGACCGATGAAAGCTTTGAGAAACCGATTGTCGGAGTGATTTCGACATGGGCGGAAAATACCCCTTGTAACATCCACCTCCATGATTTTGGAAAATTGGCCAAAGAAGGTGTAAAAGATGCGGGAGCTTGGCCGGTTCAATTCGGCACCATTACGGTTGCCGATGGGATTGCTATGGGGACTCCAGGAATGCGCTTCTCCTTGACGTCACGTGATATCATTGCGGATTCTATCGAAGCTGCTATGGGCGGTCACAACGTGGATGCCTTTGTAGCCATCGGGGGCTGTGATAAGAACATGCCTGGTTCGATGATCGCCATTGCCAATATGGATATCCCAGCGATCTTTGCCTACGGAGGAACCATTGCACCGGGTAATCTGAACGGCAAGGATATCGACTTGGTTTCTGTTTTCGAAGGAATTGGGAAGTGGAATCACGGCGATATGACCGCTGAAGAAGTGAAGCAATTAGAGTGTAATGCCTGCCCTGGCCCTGGTGGCTGTGGTGGGATGTATACGGCCAATACCATGGCGACAGCGATCGAGGTCCTTGGGATGAGCTTACCAGGTTCATCTTCTCACCCTGCTGAATCAGCGGATAAGAAGGCCGATATCGAAGAAGCAGGTCGTGCTGTTGTCAAGATGCTGGAAATGGGACTCAAACCATCTGATATCTTGACCCGTGAAGCTTTTGAAGATGCGATTACAGTGACCATGGCGCTAGGTGGTTCCACCAATGCCACTCTTCACTTGCTTGCGATCGCTCACGCAGCTAACGTGGACTTGACGCTGGAAGACTTCAACGATTTCCAAGAGCGCGTGCCTCACTTAGCTGACTTGAAACCATCAGGTCAATACGTCTTCCAAGACCTTTACAATGTTGGTGGTGTGCCAGCCGTCATGAAATACCTTCTTAAGAATGGTTTTCTTCACGGAGATCGCATCACATGTACTGGTAAAACAGTAGCTGAGAATTTGGAAGCCTTTGCTGATTTGACACCAGGTCAAAAAGTTATCATGCCGCTTGAAAATCCTAAACGTGCCGATGGTCCATTGATCATCCTGAAAGGGAACTTGGCTCCAGAAGGGGCGGTTGCCAAAGTATCAGGTGTGAAGGTCCGTAACATCACGGGTCCTGCTAAGGTCTTTGACTCTGAAGAAGCTGCCATTGAAGCCGTTCTTTCAGACGAGATCGTGGATGGCGACGTTGTTGTTGTTCGTTTCGTAGGTCCTAAGGGTGGTCCTGGTATGCCGGAAATGCTATCCTTGTCATCTATGATCGTTGGGAAAGGCCAAGGAGACAAGGTAGCCCTCTTGACAGACGGACGCTTCTCAGGTGGGACTTATGGTCTCGTTGTTGGACACATCGCGCCTGAAGCTCAGGTCGGCGGTCCAATCGCCTACCTCCACACAGGGGATCTGGTAACAGTAGACCAAGATACCAAAGAAATCACCATGCACGTTTCAGACGAAGAGTTAGCGAAACGGAAGGGTGAAACAACCTTGCCACCACTGTATAGCCGTGGGGTTCTGGGTAAATATGCCCACATCGTTTCTTCAGCATCACGTGGTGCCGTAACCGACTTCTGGAATATGGAACAGTCTGGTAAACAGTAATTGCAAGGACGACTTTGTCCCACCTCCGCACAGTTGAGTAGGGCTGTAAAAGCTGATGAAATCAGTGTAGT
>ERZ841116.495-NODE-495-length-29421-cov-82.767963_pt1 | contig 29421 bp, 49 predicted proteins | sample MGYA00519875_ERZ841116 | MGnify/ENA primary metagenome ERZ841116 (study PRJEB31850, sample SAMEA3708889) | human gut metagenome | biome: human gut; feature: human-associated habitat; material: faeces | place: China | collected 2014 ... | reverse complement strand
CGAAGATACCTTTTAAGCGTGAGGTTTTCGTTTCAGTCTCACTGACTTCACTACCCAAACGTTTGAAGCTATCTTTCAAGCGACCAATGAACGTGCTAGAACGTTGACTTTGTTCGATTTCATCGTTCAGCTTATCAGCAGCATTGCGAGTGTGTGCAAGACTAGTAGCCGTTTCATCCAAACGTTGTTTTTGTTTACGATATTCATCGCTTGTTCTTCCGGACTGTTTAGCGACACGCTCAAGCATTTCTTTTTGGGTCTCGTACTGCTTGTTTAAGTTAGTGATAGAACCTTTGTATTGCTTAAGTTGTTCTTGTCTCGCTTCATCCTCTTTGCCTTCGGCTTTCAAACGTTTGACGTAGGCTTCAGACGACTCATTTTGTAGCTTGTACTCTTTTTGCAATTCAGCAAGCCCAGACCTATGATAATCAAGGCTATTCTTAGCTTGCCGTTGTTGATTTTCCAACGATGCCAAACGTGTTGTCGCTTGGTCGATCTGTTGCTGATACTTAAGGTACTGTTCAGCGGTTTCAGCGGTACTTCCTTTAAGCTGAGACTGTTCTTGTTTCAGTTTCTCAATCTTATGTTGTTGGTTTTGAATAGCATTACCCAAACCATCATACTTAGCTTGTGCTGCCCCCAAATAGTCACCAGCACTACGCATTTGGCTCTCTTGTGCCTTCCATGCGTTCGTAGAGCTATTGACTAACTGAGTTAATCGCTTAATCGAATTAGCCGCTTGTAGCGTATCCAAGGCAATTTCCGTGGACATGGTAGCTTGTACTTTTGCCATGTATGTATTTTCCTCCTTTCCTTAAAAATTAGAGTAAAGATGTTGGGTCAACCATTCTATCTTCTTCCTCTTTGGCATTTAAGATTTTCATTAGCTCGTAATAGTCAGTGTCATAATACTGATCTAGCGTCCACCCAAAGCCTTGGATTGATTTTTTAGCAATGATTTTCAAATCTTCAATGCGATTTTCTAAATCAAAAATCTGTTCGCCTTTAGATTTTAGTCTTTTGGGTCGGTTTCACCAGCGGCGTTTTCAAGTTGTTCGTCTGTCAATCCGTACATGTAGCCCACCAATTTTTCAGCAATCTCTTGTGTACGTTCATTGTCCAAATCAAGCAATTTGTCATAGGCTTCATCATCCAAATTGAGGATAGCACGGATAAAACCAAGCATTTCTTTGAGGATTGTGAAGCTCGCTTGTGCTTGCTCTTGCGTGTCGCCTTCTTCAACGGTGTCGCTGATTTTAAGCACGGCAAGTTGGTACTCATGCATACGCAATACATTACGGTTGCTTGTAGTGACTTTGAAGGCTTTTTTACTGATTTCTGGGATTTGAATAGTTCTGATTTCCATTTATCTTTACTCCTTTAACAAAAAATAGAGGTCAGGCCATGATCCCGACCTCTTGCGAATTATTAAATGCTATTTGATGCAGCAGGAAGGGCATATCCACCAAATACTTCTTTAAACATGTTTGTTTTATCGAAAGTAGATGCTCCAGAATAGTATTTCTTGTAAGGCTCACCACCGAACGCAGTCGCTGACAAGGCGTTGAATGTCATGTTATCGTCTTGGCGAGTTTGAGCAGTGTCGGTATCTGTTGCAACGTTTTGAGTTGATTCTTGCATGATACCGTTAGCAAAACCGAAGAATACCGAGTGTTTGCGGTCAAGCGTTTCAGATTCGATCAACACCGCTGTGTGTGGTTTCTCACCATCCATCACATAACCACCCTTGCCGTCTGGTTTGAAACCAAGCATTTTTTGTTTAATTTCGAAATCAAGGTTATTGAAGTCGAACGCTACCGTTGGTGATCCAGGCGCAATCATAACATCTTGCACTGAGTTGTTCCCAGGGATTTTAGTCGCTTGACCTTCCAAGTTGGAAATGTTAGCGGTACGAGTACCAAGCATAGTTGAATCAACTTCAATCACGCCATCAGTAGAAAGACCGTCAGCTCCTTTAAGTAGTTTTTGGGTTTTTGGGTCAACCAATGCAAGGCGGACCATTTTCAAACCTACAATTGCCATATAGTAATTTCTCCTTTGTTAAATTAGTTTATCGAGAGCAACAAAAAAGACCGCCGTGATCTGCAATGTATCGGGGTCTATGCTATGTTCTCTCATGTCTGTAATTGAGTAGTGCTCAGATTTTAGGAATTTCAGTAATTCCATTTCAAAGGCTTCAATATCAAAATCAATATCAGCCTTGTAAAAAATCTGTACCTCTACTCTATCCGTTTTACTGAAAAAGGTATTATTCCCACTCAAATCAAGGGATGGATTGCTTTCGGTGAGCAAAACGATTGTCTTATCGGTATTTTCTTCGAGCTCTTTCGGCAAGTTGTTTGCATATACTTCGCTTATTTCACCAAATTCTTTGCCGTCAATTAGCTCTTTTAGTTTTACGGTTGCCAGCACTTAATCACTTCCCTCCTTTTCTTCGAATCAGTTTTTCATATTCCTCTTTTTCTGCTAATAGCACTTTCCTTTGAACACTGCTATCGTTTTGGACATTGGTAACGAAATGATCAGCACGATATTTCTTGGTGCCGTCATTTAATCGTCTAGCATTTTGGGCGTGGTAATTGTTTTTCCATCCTACGGTTGCCACACCATTCTTTCTGCCATCCGCATTAATGGATTGGACAGATAAACCGTCAGCCATGTGCCCATACTTCAAATGTTTCTTATTTGAGTAGTGTTTCTCACGAGTTACATCTTCTAACTCCTTTTGAAACACCTTTGCGCCAGCGGTTGTTATTTTAGCTTGTTCCGCTGGTGTTAAATCGCCAATGCTGGCTACCGTTTCAAGCCAGCCCTCTAGTGCCTTATCAAGCCCCACCATAAGCCATCACCCAACTTTCTTGTGCTTCCGCAAAGTCAGAAAGTCGTAGCGGTTAAGTCCAAAGTTTTCATTCGGACTAACACGCACAATGTCATATTGAGTGCCATTTAAAACAGCGACTTGACCTTCTACTACTTTAGCATTGTGACGAATGACGATAACTCTTGTATCGCTTTCGCCATTTTGTTGGGCCAAATACTCTTGATTGAGTGTGCGAGTGTGTGGCTTATAGTGCAACGTAAACTGTTTGACGAATTTTGGAACGCTGATACCCGTGTATTTATTGGGCGTGCTTTGGTATGTACCAAAATCAGCCTTGAAACGGAAGTCTGAGGGCAAGTATCTAACTTTAGCCATTAGTCACCTCTTTCTTCGATATACGTTGCGTATAGTCCCCTTAGTTGCCCAATAATGCTATTTAGAGTTAGGTTAATCGGATAAGTTACCGTATCAGTCAAAGCCACTCTGTAAGTAAAATATGAGCTTGTGAGAGCAATTACAGCCGTGTCAAATAGAGATTCCACGCTATCAAGGTCATAGAATTTCTGATCGCTACCGACTGCATTGATAATATACTGTTGAGCCGATTCAATGTAAGCTGGAATGAGTGCAGTGTCGTCTGTCTCATCCAGATTGAGGGTCTGCATGATAGTTTCCTTAGATACACTCATTACTTACCTCCTAATTAAGCTCCTGCTGTAAGGTTAGCCTTCTGATCAGCAATTGCTTTGAATGACGCTGGCACAAACGCTTCTTCATCAGTTTTAACAACGTCGAAACGGTCAATAACACGTACTTTAGTAGTGTCCGTTTCGAAAGCTCCACCACCGATGTTAGTAGAGAGCAATGACAAGTGTTGACGGTCAAACAATGTTACTGCTTGTTTCAAGTCACCAAAGTAAAGTGGCATAGCTCCGCCAGTACCATTAGCAAGCCAGCGGTCAGACACTTCTTTAACTGCAAAACCATCGATTGAGTATCCAGTAGGTGATTTCACATCACGTTCCATGAGGTAGTCACCCATTGCATTCTTAACTTTCTTAAGGGCAGTGAAGCCAGAAGTGTTAGTCAAGAAGAATGACGTTTGTTTGATTGCTGGGTCAACTTTAGCTTCAAGGTCGATAATGTCATCCCATTTAGCCAATGTTGGTTTAGTTGGAAGTGTTGCAATAACATCCAAGATAGCTTTGTTACGAGTAACGACAACTTTCTTAGCAATCCATCCAGACAACCATGCAAGGATATTTTCAGCAGAATCAGCAAGCAAGCTGTTTGTTACTGTTGAGATACCAGCATAGCGTTTGATAGCGTAGCGGATAAGAGAAAGTTTTGGATCATCGTTAGCGCCGATTTGTCCAGCTTCATCATCAATTTTATTAAGTCCAGTAATGTCAGCCCATTTTTCGTAAACACGAGAACCAGTAAGAGTCGTTACGTTTTCAACATTAACGTACTCTTGCAATGAATCGTATTGACGAACCAATGTATTGATAGCTGTACGGATATCTTGAGGGATAGTCAATCCAGCGTCTGAGCCAGAAGCGTCTGTTTTAGAATCAAGCAAGTTTTGGTAACGACCACGAACGAGGTTTTTAAAGTCTTTAACAAAGTTAGCTTTAACTTCTTCTTCATTCTCAGTCAATGGTTTCTTGTCTTCTTCAGACATATTTGCAACTTCACTAGCACGCGCTTCTGTGTACTGTTCCTTGAACATGTCACGCTTCATTTTAGCGGTATCACGCTCGTTTTTGATTGCTTGCAATTCTTCAGCGGATACTGAATCATCAAGCATAGCTACGTTAAGTTTTTCATTCAAGTTTTCGACCTTGTCGCCTTGTGAAACCCAAAGGTCATGCAATTCGTTTGATGTTTTCATCAATCATCTTCCTTTCATTTTTCAAGTAAAATCGCCAATTTCTGCTCACGCAATGAATTGGTTTTAGGTGTAGCAATCATATTCTTAAATTTAGTGATTGCTGATTTGCTTGGTAGTTGATGTACAGCGTTGGTAACCATGATTTCTTCTTCATCATCGTTGAAAAACATGATTTCATCCGCAAAACCTTTATCAACGGCAGTTTTAGCATTAAGCCATGTCTCTTTAGCCATAAGATCAAGTAATTCTGGTTGTTTAAGACCAGTCTTCATTTCATAAGCCAAAGCAATAGATTCATCAATGCTATTCAATACTGCCGATTGATGTTCTAGGTCATCGCTATTACCAACGATACCGGTTGACGCTTTGTGAATCATGATATGCGCCGTTGGACTGATACGCACGGTATCGCCAGCCATAGAAATAACACTCGCTGCACTAGCAGCAAGCCCTTGCACGTTAACCACAATACGCTTGCCACTAGCCTTAAGCATGGTATAGATTTCGCTCGCTGCAAACACATCACCACCGTTTGACGCAATATTAAGCGTAATTTCTTCATCTTCATCGTTAGCGATGGCTTCTTGTACCAATTTAGGATAGGTACTAGACATGCCAAAGTATTCATAAAATGCCCCAGCATCATCGCTTACAATATCGCCTTTAATGTCAATCTTGCCCATTTATCTCACCTCCTTTCAATGTGGTACGGTTAGGGTTTTTACCCTCTGGCAACTCTTTAGGTAGAATTTCAGCTTGTTGCAAAATATACAAACCTTGATTCTGTGCGAGTGTGCCACTTTTGACCATGCTATTGATACGACTGATATAGTTAGCACCAGTCGGGTCAACCGCTGGGAAAATATCTGCGTCCACATCGCATGAAAGTTTCTGAGATAGCTCACTGAGAAACGGTCTCAAATAGCGTACTACTGCTTTAGAGTAGACGTTTGAGCTCATTTCTAGTGATGATTGTTGGTCGCCTTGACCTCCGACAACGTTCTCTGGGATACCGTAGACTTTCGCAAATTGTCCGGTCGTCCAGTCCGCTTGCTTAAGTAGTTGGGCCACGTTGGATTTGATTTCAAGAGGTGTAAAATCCTCTAGGTCGTCCAGTACCAACGGACCGCCTTGCATTTGCTTCATCGCTTGTCGTGAGCGTGAGACCTTGGTTTTGAAATCGAGCAAACCACCGCCCTTGATTTTCAAAATACCATTAGCATTTAGGGCGTTCTTAAGTGAATTAAGCGTTAATTTATCACTGGCTTTTTGAATATCCAATTCTCTACCAAGAGCCATCAACGGACTGACGCTTGTTAAACCGCCATCCACGGATAGCAATCTAAAGTGTAAGATGTCGCTTTGTGGGACATGTTGTTTTGGTGGAATACGTGGGTCATCGAATGTGATGTTGTAATAAAGCCCGTTCTGATTGTCCAATCGGTTAAATGAGACTTGAGACGGTCTCAAATACTCCCACTTCATATCACGCCCATTATCATTTCGCCATCGATAAGCAAAGGCTTCCCCGCCCAAAAGCATTTGAGCAAAGATAGACTGATAAAAATTAAAGCGATTAGCATTGTTTGATGGGTTGTCCACAATGCCTTGTAACTGTTTTCGGCTAGTCGTTAGCTTGGCAGTCGCAAGGTCGTTAGATAGCTGACTGATAATAGAGAATAGGTCCGAGTTTTTGAGAGCAGTTTCGGCTGAAACCCACTCACTACCATTCAAGGTAGCTAAAAACTCTGGATCAGTAATATCAAAAAAGCCCCCTTGGTTACTCGGTGGGCTTTCTGTTGCTAAATTAAATATCGGCAATTATTATCACCTCCTTTCTAGCCTTTCTTGCTAGCTAATTCACTCACTAGCCCAGCTAGTACGAATGTAATGGTCATACTGACACCGAACCATACATATCCGAGGTTATAAGTGGTTAAATTAAGCGAAATTGCAGCTAAAATGAACATAAGAATGTCAAAAATAGCCCAAATCGCCTTAAAAAATTTCAAAATCATGTATTAATACTCCTCTAATAGCCCACTATCTGGGTTTTTAAGCCAGTTCAAAACGGCTTCCTGGCTCATGTGTTCGACCTTCCACGTTGGGTTATTGGTAATAGCGTAATCTTCGAACGCATACATGCCGTCATACATACCGTCAATAATTGCATCCACCACGTCGATTTTGTAAGTAGATTTCATTTTGTCTACTTGGATACCGATGTTATCCTCTTTAATTACCGCATTTATCAAGGCTTTTCGCATGATTTCATCATCCAAGCGTGTGATATTGCCTTCGATGAATAGCGTTTGGAGGAATTTTGTAGGGTCTTTCAACTCACTTGTCCGTTGTCTAATCGGCATAAGTGGGAAACTGGTGTTAGATTCCAGTGCTTTGATTATTTTAGAAACACCCATAGCATCGTAGCCAAAAAAGACCACATCAAGTTGATTGTCCTCCACATACTCACAAAACCAGCGGTACACTTCCTCTGGGTTAATAAGACCTTGTGGGTGGCTTGTAATCGTACAAAAACCCTTGGTTTCTAAATCTCGATAGTTGACACCGTCTTGTTTTTCTTTGGCTTCAAGTGAGCCGGCTTGTTGCCAGGGAATGAAACTGTGTTGTTCGATATGCCATTTCTGACTGCCGTCTTCAGCAACGTAGGGATAAACGAAACCAATAGCCGTGTTATCGCTAAACATTGAGGCATCAAGCCCAACATAAGCACGTCTGCCACGTATATCAAAATCAGAAATGACCGAGCGCTCGATGTCTTCCAGCTTTAAGAAGCTGTTTTCATCTTGTTCGCCCCAAAGGTTCATATTCTTGATTATAAAATCGTTGATATTTCCAGATAAAAGGTCAGCGTCTCTCTTATCCATAAGACCTTTTAAAAGCGTATCGTGTTCGCTTTCAAGGTCTAATAAGGGGTTCGACTTGCTCCATGTTTCAGGCATATAAATCTCATCTATGCTATCCTGCGACCAAACGAGGCACAATTGAGTATCACCAGCCCTGTCGTCACGCTCCATAATCCCTTGCATCATCCGTTCATCGTGTCTTAATGGCGAAGTGGGGTTTGGATAGGCAGTGGAAATTTGAATAAATTGTCGGTTTGGAATTTTAACCTGCCCAGAAACGATTTTAGAAATGCTCGTTCGGTCTTTCAAATCACCCGACTCATCCATAATCGCATTGGTCAAGTAAAGTGGAATCCATCATAGTTACCGCTTTCGGAAGATATAGCCCTTAAAACGTTGTTATTCGTTCTCATAATGACTTGTTCTGACTGGATAGATAAGTCCAACTCTTCAGCTAGAGACTTAAAAGGTTCTTTGGTGATTATCTGTTTAAGCATATTCTTAATATAGCCCATTAACTTCATAGTCTGCTTGAAGTTGATTGAGCTTACCAGATAATCTTGGTTAGATAGTCCAAGTCCTTCGAAAAGGTAAGAGAAACACATAGAAATAGCCTGAATGTACGTTTTCCCTTGACTACGACCAACAGATACAATGACCTGTGAAAAGCGTTTGCCACCCGTTTCATTGCGCCAGCCAAAAGATTGACTAAGCAAAAACTCTTGCCACGGCATAAGCGCTGTTGGCTGTCCCGTGTCAACGTTTGGACAGATTTTAGCAAACTTAAGCACTTTACCAGCTTCTGCCAAGTCGTAACGATAAGGAAAACCGGAATTCCCTTGATGTTTTAAGTCTCTCAAGTGCCTTAGACAAGCAAGTTGCATCATGTAACCAGCTTGTGTTTTCCCATCCATCACATCAAAAGCGTATTTAGTCCCTGGGTCTTGATATTTTTCTCTAACTTCCGAAAAGTCACTGTCTTGATATATCTTTGTTATTGTTTTATTCGTTATTTGTTTAGTTTCCACTTTTTAAATCACCCCCCTTCTAATAAAAAAGAACAATTAAAATAATTGCTCTAATTTTGTTTCTATATCGTCGTAATATTTTATTCGGATTAACTCAATTTGCTTTTTCGTGCAATAGTTATCCTTGATTTTGTCACGTTTACTTTGGATTTTAAACGCTTCAACACCTCCCCATCTATCAACTGGTCGGTCGTGTTGCTCGCCATCGAACTCAATCAACGTGTTCATTGTTGGCAAATAAAAATCAAAAGGTAAAGGCTTTTTGTATCGGCAATCATCAAACCTGACTTGCTCCTCAAAAAATACGCCTTTTGACAGTAAGAATTCTTTAACTCTACGTTCTCCACGATATTCATTGCATTTTTTACATCTGACTCCGTTTTTAAAATTATGCGGAGTAACCCAAAAAGTGCCGTTGCAAAGTTTATGCTTTACCAATATCGGTTCAGTTGATTTTATATATTCACCGATAACGACGTATTCATCGTGACAGTTTTTGTCTATAAACCTTTGGAAATCGGTCTTGCACGAAATTCTATCATCTGTCTTTGTCAAAGAAATTTCATCCAGCTTTTTTAGGCTGATTGCTCTTTTTTCGCACTCACAATAACCACCTCCTTGGCGTAATGTCCCGTAACATATTTGATAAGTGTTTCCACACTTTTTATGTTTGATTGTTATGTTGCCTTTTGAATTTTTATATCCGCCAATATAATCATACTCATCCCCCAACGTTTTATTTACTTTGCTTTGAATATCTTTGCTCTTATGTGTCCTTTGTTCTTTCAACTTGTTTTGTCGGCACTCAGGACATCCTTTGCCTCTTAATAAGTTATCTGGACTTATTTTGTATTTATGACCACATTTCTTATTCAACACTTCAATTTTTGTTTTTGCATTGCTGTATTTTTCTAAAATATCATATCCACCGCAAAATCTTTCGTGGACTTGTTCCAGAAAAATATCATTTGTCTTATTTTTCCCAGCGCAATAAGGGCAAGCTTGGCCTCTAAGTAAATGGGTAGGCGTGTTTTCCCAAACCTTCCCACACGTACAACATTTCAACCTCACCTTTTCTCTAGCAAACTTATACTCAGAAATAACTTTATATTTTCCACCGTTGATAGCTTTTATTTCTTCAATGAATTCTTTGTGTGCCTTCCGTCTGCTCATTCTTTCGCTCTTTCTATATTGCATTTACTTAATCTTACAATATAATTATAACATATCCTCTTTACAATGCAATGCTTTTATTGTATTATATTAAAAAAGGAGGTAACCATGGCAAAAAAACGTATGACGTTCACGCTCGATGAAGAGCTCTTGGCTAAACTAAAAGAGATATCAGAAGAAACAATGATACCGCAAGCTAAGATAGTTCAAAAAGCTATCGAAAAACAACTAAAAGAGATGGGGAAATAAATTCCTCATCTTTTTTAACCACTCAAAAATTCTTTCATCATTTCAGTTGTTGACTTTTCAGGCTTGCTACTATCTGCGATTGTCAGCAACTCTGCCCTACCTTTCGGCGTGAGACCTAGTTGCATGGCTATTTGATTCAGCGTAGTTGTTGCATCCTTCATCGTGGCAACTGCTGGATTCTTTTTAAAACCGAGCGACTGCTCGCCCAAAATCTCACCAGACCCTTGAGCCTGTATAGGCTTTGTGATTTCCTGCTGGATGCCGTTTAGCTTGACGTCTTCGTAAGCCATCTTGTAGATCTCGTAGTTAGTGCAATAAGATTCCACCAAGAACGTATCTATGCGCTCGACCTTGCCTGTTCCTTCTAAAAACGGAACGACTTTGCGCCAAACCTCCCTAGCTACCTGTCCTAGATAGTTTGGTGGGTCACTCGGTAAACGCCCTTTATTTTGTTTATAAAATGGATTTTTAACCAAGTTCGCCTCACCTCCTTCTAGTTCATTTTGACACCCTTTAAAAATCTGAAAAATTGGTGTCCGACATAAAAGAACACCTTGTGGCGGCTCTCCTTGGCACGAGAAGGGGGCGGGGGTCAATTTTAAATCGTGTCGAGGGTTATTATACCACCCTTATTATAAAATCGTGCTATGGGCTTATTAGAGGGGTTTAACGACATCCTCTTTTTTCCGGGCTATTAAACCTGCCCACGCTGCCACGGAAAGTCGTAGCTCCGTGTTCTGTTTCGTTCTACTTTGACCAGTACCATAGATTTCTTGTTCTAGCGTCCTCTTGGTGTTATCACAGCTTCTACAAGTTGCTACTACGTTTGAAATTTCAGTCCTAAGTTCTGGAGCTATTTCAACGGGTGTTACGTGGTCGCCTATGCGTGCGTCTGGTGTGGTCACACCCATCGCTAGACAGTACTGACATAGATAGTTGTCACGTTCCAACGCTATCTTACGAATAGAAGACCAAGTCTTCGAACGATAAAACGCATACCGTTCCTTGCTCTCATCATCTCGGTTCCTTACTCGCTTGTTGTATCTAGTGCGTGAGTATCTCTGTCTTTCCTCTACGTATGCAGCTTCCATACTCTTGTGTGCAGTACAGAAGTGTGCTGGTCTCTCTGCTAAGGCATGGCACCCCTCTGCCTTGCATCGTCTGACCATTGGCATTGGCATACCTCCTTTCAGATAAACTAAAAGAAGAACACTGCTGTGTCCTTCTGATTCGATAATACTATACTACCACGTTCGTAGTATGATGGAGTATGGATTGGTATATACCACTATGAATCAATCCAAATACTTCTCAGCCTGTCTAAGTTTAACGTAGTAGGTAGCCTTACTAAAACCCATGCGGTCACATATCTGCCAGATATCTAGCTGGTCTATGTATACCATTTGCAGTAGGGACCTGGCATCTATATCCCCCACGCTTGCTATCTGTCTACGAAACTCTCGACGTTGTTTGATAGCTTCCGCAACGAATAGTTTCAGCTCTTCTTTTTCCGTTATCAATTCGGTGTACAGGTCATCTTTAGCTTTTCTCTTCCCACCTTGCACCATATCTGATTGCATAGCACCAGCAGTTACTTTCAGCGCTTGTGATTCCAGTCGTTTAATCTGTTCTGTCTGACTGTCAATATATCTATCGAGCGCTTTGATTTGTTGCAGCCGTTCAACTGTTCTCATAAAATCATTTCCTTTATGGTATAATAATATTATTAGCGTTTGAACAGTCTCGGGCATTAGTCTGGGTCTTTTTTTATACAAGAATAAAGACGAATTAGGGTACCACCTCCCTTGCGTTTAATTTAGCCATGCCACCAGCAATGCAAGACTAGGATTGAAAAAAAACAAAAGGATTCCTCGATTCTATAACTTATTATTTACTGGATTTTTGGTGTCAAGGTCTGTCAGCTCGACGGTGTTGAAAAAGTGTCCAAGCCACTAAAAATCTATATTTATTTTTTAGTGTATTTGACAGACTAATAGCTAGCGAGGGAGTCGAACCCTCTTAAACCGTTTCTAGCTACACGCCTAACGCATAGGCTGTATATAGGGCTTTCCTGACTGATATCTTATTACGACCTATCTTGCCCTTAGTTCTATATTTAAGAATGATGCGGTCAACTTCATTGTCCAATCTCTCGCTCCATTCATAGTTATTGAAAACGTAATCAATAATCTCGCTGAATAACCCTCTCGATAGCATTCCTTCCATTTGAATTGCTTTTAAAGGCGTCAGGGCGGCTTTTTCCACATAACAACAATTGAGGGCGCTTTGGGTGTTGTTAGCTGCTTTTTTATCACAACTTTTAACGTATCTAATATAGTTGTTTAAATCGTTAGGGTGTTCCTTGCGTAGCCCTTCCACTTCCTCACGGAATCGCTTGAATAGTTCCTCTGGCAGTCCTGCGTTCGTTTTATCCAAAAATGGGCGCGTGGTTTTACCTCTTGTGTAATTCTTGGCCAGATACGCTTTAAGGTCGTGATAAAGCTCATCAGAAATAATGCCTTCTAATCTATCAACTGTTTGAGGTGAGATCCTCGCACGTTCAACGACTGCACTGTTGAGTGCTTGCAAAATGATAATCGCTTGTTTCTCACTGCACTGTCTCACTTTTTGGAAATGTTGCTTGTAATCTCTCAGATGTGCTAGTTTTAGCGCTACACGCTCATTGACTAACCGTTGATATAGTTCCTTGGTCAGCCCGGAATATTGGTATGTTTTACTCATGAGCCACTCCCCTCAATCACTTTGCAGTCTGCGATATATCCCTCTAATGTTATTCCAACGGCTTCGAATGGGGCGTATTCGCACACAGTTCTCTTAACCACTATTGTAGTAAGTGCTCTTGTGTTTCTTGGACCTCTACCGCAAATAATAGCTACATCTCTCCTAAAGCGATCTCGCTCGAAAGCCATATCATAAAGTTTTGAGACGTTTCTCATTACCGATTTTTTTAATTGTCGTTTGTTCATTATTCCACCTCTGCCAGTTCTGGATTCTCGTAGATGTTGCCGATGATTTCAACTTCGAAGATATCTGTGTTAAACAAGTCGTATAGAGGGGATTCTTCGATTTCTCTTTTGATTTCCTTGGAAACAAACATCGCCTTGTTGTTGTTAAAAGATACAACTTCCAACCAGCTTGATAGGTTGGTCACTTTAAGAATATCCCCCTCAAAGATTTCTTTGCCATTCTTGTCTCTGAGGCCAGTTGATTGCATTAAAACACAATCATCGCTCTTGCACATCCAAGTGATAGCGTCTCCGATGAAATCAAACTCGCCATTAAAGAAATTAATTTCTTCCACATCTACCATTTCTTTATCTTCTTTAAGCCACGCTCTATATCTTGGTATCATTGTCCTCTCTCCTTCAAATAGCTAGGGATGTCATCCCCAACATTCGCTTGGTCATACTGTTCCTTGCTTACTAGAAACTTCCCGTAAGCCCCGCAATCAATAGTGTAGAGATCATTAATCTTCTCTTTCCCAGTCACTTCCCCGTGCATTTCAGAACCAGCGTTATCTACCCGATGGATAGTTACTGTCTCCACCCTGCGTGGAACTGTCAGAACGTAGTAGACTGACAGCATGTTAACGACCAGACTGACGACTAAGATAGCGCTTGAAATGGTCAAGCTATCCGTGTACCACTTCTTAGAGGTCTTCTTCTTTGACGAAAGTGCCATTTATCATTTTTCCTTTTCTGTTTTTAATTTCCTCGTATGCAATGCCAAGACATTCAGTCACATCAAGGTTTAACTGGTGAGCTAGTACGATGATTGTTACCAACGTGTCACCGATAGCATCCTTCAATGCTGCTTGTGGTTCCGTGAATTTAGTCGGTTTCAAGAGTACGTCCCGAATCTCGCCTACTTCCTCAGTGACTTTCATCCATTCGATTTTAGGATTGCCTTTGTCCAGGCCATGACTAATAGCCCACTCGTTGATTTTAGTGATTAACTCTGAAAATGTGTTATTAGTGTCGTAATCTAGCAAGTAAGAAATCGACACATCGAAGCAATCAGCTAACTTTTGGAGCTTATCTGCGCTACTAAAACCGTATTTTTCCCAGTGGATAATCGTTCTCTTTGTGACACCAATCAAATCAGCCAGCTCCGCTTGCGTCATCTTCCGTGATTTTCTTAATTTTTTAAGTCTGTTCACTTTTAATCACCTCCTTCATTCCCTACCAAACAGCACGCGCCAAGCATAAACCGCAGCTACGAACGCCAAAATGAATTTAATCGTTTCCATCGTCCACCTCTTTCGCATTCTCGATTTCAAACTCGACATCTTCGAGTAATAAGTTGTTTTGAAATTCTACGAAACATTCGATTGCGTCTGCATCATCGGGACTGTACATAGACACTTTTTCAAGAAAATCGTCAATATCTGTGGTGCGAACGCCATACTTTGTACGTTCGTGAATGATTTTTGCTTCTAAGCCGTCATAACAAGCAGTGTAGGTAATTTTATCGGGTGTGTATTTATAATCTTTAATCTTCATTCACTCCACCTCTTTCACTTCAACGCCCGGGCAGTCAAACACCCATTCAAAACCAGCTTCTTCTAGCTCTTTGCGGGTGTGGATTGCTCTGAATCTATCGACTCCAGTATCGTCGTCTTCAAAAGACCACGTATTTGAAAATTTGTCATAGTTCAAAAAGCCCTTATCTACCTTAATTCCTTTGATGCTGACTGCATATCTAGGCTCTTTCTTGACCTTATAGCCAAACTGGTGCATGTTGACGAGGGTTGTGAGTGCATTCTCATTGTCGAGTACCCATTTTTCAAAATCGGTATATTCTTCACCGTCAACAGGGACAGGAATACTATTGATGGCTTCGACCAAATCGTATCCAAAGTTATCTTTAATTTCCTCATACCAATCCGCTACATACTGCGGCACGACTGGTTTAGGGAAGAATGAGTCATATAGGTCTTCTGCGTAAGATACAGAACCACCAGATATCCTTGATATTGTCCGTACCGCTTCTTCTCGGCTTATTGCTTCATTTCTATTCATCTAATCCAACTCCTCATAAATGATTAATGCTGATGTATCATATGTCCTTCGAAAGTCATATTCATAGATTGCTAACGCCACATTAGATTGATATTTAATATCAATAATTTCTATGTTTGGGTTTTCTGCAAGAAAATTATTGATTAATTCATCAATTTCTAGGTGGTTAAGAGTGTCAGTTCTCTCACGTAAATACTTCGTTCTAATCATCAATTTCCTCCAGCCCTTCGTTTTTCAACCATCTAGCGAATCCATCAACAACATCTTCGTGTTTCTTTAGTTTAAACTTGCCGTTATACCTGTCGCCACAATATTCGATATAGTCAGCTAATGTTCCGCCGTAAAAATCACCCATCGCATTCCATCATTTCTACCTTATATTTTCGTGCATTGCGATATTTCAATCCCAATCTGTGCAATTCATTAATTGCTTCATTCTTCGTCTAGAAGACATGCTCGCTGTCTTCCATATTGTCGTAGTAAACAATTACTCTATATTTCATCTTCTACTTCCTCCTCGTAATAATCAATCTTTGCGAAATTCTTAGGGCTGATAGTAATCACCCTTTTTTCTGGGGCAATCTGCTGTAAATAAAGATAATTCACATCACCTTGCTCAATCCATTTCAGCATGCTCAGAATATATTTATAGTCTTCTTCCACCTTGCTCGACCAGCTTTCTTAATAAGTCTTCATCCGGTAACTGCTCCAGTGTCAAGATGCGATTTAATTTTTTGGTATTAATGCCTAACTTAGCACTAATTAAGTCCATATCTTTGCGATTCTCCCAGAACCATCTTGCAAATTCTTGAGTCTGGTCTAACACGCTTGTGTGATCATAATTTCCTGGAGCATAGATACCGACTAACTTGTCTTTAACTTTGCTTTTCATTCAAGCTCCTTAATCTCAAACTCAATGCGTGGATTGTTGCTATATCGCTTCTGTGCCTTAAGCTCGCATACGATACTGTCATCCGTCCACACGATACCCTTCTTGTCAACCTTGTTGTAGCCGGCGTTTGAAATGCTATCAAAGAGCGATTTTACTAAGTTGTCAAGGTCGGGTTTTCTAATATGCCAAAGCGTTTCAGTCATAAACCGTTTAAACATGTCCCACGTTTTAGCTCTCGCCCTTGGCGTGGGCTTTTTTGATACGCTCAAAGGTGCTTTCATGTAAAATACGACATCTACTGAAATTGGCCCGTCAAAAAATTGTCCGTCGTATCCTTGCTCAATGAGTTGTGAGCATTGTCTACGCCATGCCTTCATCTTTGGATCTTCATAGGTGCCAAACTTGCTGAATCTAGGCCTTGTCTGTGGCTTTGGCTCGATGTTTAAAATCATTTTCATAGCTTCACCTTAGAAGGGTAGGTCTGAATCTTGTATATCCATAGGGTTTGCGTTCCCGTATGGTCCGCTTTGTCTTGCAAAGTTTGGTCCTTGCTGTTGCGGTGCTTGCTGGCCATAAGGCCCTGCATATCCGTTGTCATTGCCAAACGCTCCCGATGTATTACCTTGATTTGCATTGCCACCTTCACGCACTGCACGGCTTTCTAGCATTTGGAAGTTCTCAGCGACAATCTCGGTCACGTATACACGTTGACCTTGCTGATTCTCGTAGCTACGTGTCTGGATGCGTCCAGTGATACCAATCAATGCGCCTTTTTTAGCCCAGTTAGCCAAATTCTCAGCTTGCTGACGCCAGATAACGCAATTGATAAAATCTGTTTCACGTTCACCGTTAGCGTCCTTGAAGTTGCGGTTAACGGCTAGGCTGAAAGATGCGACTGCGATATTGTTTCCGGTGTATTTTAGTTCAGGGTCTCTGGTTAATCTTCCAACAAGTACGACATTGTTAATCATTGATTTTCTCCTAGAATTTCATAGTTTTAGATTTTGGTCTTGACATTAACTTAAATGTGTTTTCAATTCTTCTTCAGTCGTACTAGCTATGTTTTGATAGCCGCTGACAGTGTAGTTTTGTTTGTATTCCCAGCCGTTTTCGCTAAGTAAACGCTTAAATCTATCTTTGTCGTCTGAATCTTCAAAGTAGACTTCAAGCGTCATTTTTTGGCGATAACGTTTTGATTCTGAAATGTTAGTTTCTTCAATTGTTGGCATGTTTTCGATAATTTCGCCTGTTTCTGAATCAACAACTAATGCCGTTGGTGTTGTTTCTGCTATTTTTTCTTTTTGCTTTTGCAATTCAGCTTGTCGTAGCGCTTCTTGTTTTTGTAATTCAAAAGCACGGTCTGAACGAATCTGATCTAACACCTCTGCCAATGTCAGATTTTGAAGCATGCGGATATACGGTTGGTCGGTCATTCCGTACTCTGAACAAAGTCCAGATATGGATTGAGCGGCTTTTTTAAATTCCTCTTGTTTTTGATATTCAAAAGTAACCATGTCGTCTAATGCCTTCATAGTCGCTTTTTTAAGAGTCACACCGTCTGCCATGAAATCGCCATTTTTAAGGTATTCCGTTGCTTTCCCATCAAAAATGCGAGGGTCAATCATATATTCACTGGCTTTGTTAGCTAAATAACTTTTAACTGTGTCCAATCTAAGTGCTTTTTGATGATTTTCGAACTCTTTTACATCGTTTGCGATTTGGTTGATGATGTTTTCAAGAGGTTTCTCTGTTTCCTTGATGTATTTTTCAAAATCCGTCGCTGGTTTCGATAATTCATTCTTGATTTTGATGCGTTCGTCTGAAATCTGCTTGGTTAGTTTTCGTAATTCAGCCAATACTTTTTTGTCATCTTTGATAGTGCTGGCGGTGACTGTGTAATTTTGATACTTAGCAACCACATCAGCAATGCCTTTTTCAAAAACCTCTTGCCCTACAATCTCAACTTTGGCTTGTTCAATATTAACTTGTAATTCTTGCATTGTTCACACCTCGTTAATAGTCGAGAAGTTCGCCTTGAACTGGCTCGTTTTGTGAGTTAGCAACTGGTTGAGAGTCGCTTTCACTTTTTTGTTGTAGATGCGTTTGTTCTTGCTTCATTTGTTCGATTTGCGCCAACTTACGAGCTCTAACATCCTCTTGTGTCTCTTGCGGTGTTACATCCTTGATTCTGTCAAACGTTTCACCGCCGTCATCCTCAGTGTACATACTTCCTAAATCTTCTGGGAAGGCTTCACGCAAGGCATTGACAAGAGCGGTTTTTCTAATCATTGTAGCTGGCATAGCGTTCCAAGTGCTTTGTTTTTTGTCGTATTCTTCACGGCTAACGAAAACCTCTACAGGAACCTTGAAATTCTTGCGGTAAACTCTTGCCCAACCACCAACAAGCGTGTCGTTAGGTAGTAGGAGTGCCCCTTTTCGTTCCACCATGTCACCAGAATCGTCAACGACTACCACCCCGGCTTCAAACCCTTCATAGTTTGGGTTTTGTGCTGCACGCTTCAAGAATGCTTCCTTTGAGACGATCAAGCTAAATTCAGCCCCGCCATTTTTCTTTTTATAAGCTACGATGTAGACTTCGTTTAGCAAAGGGTTGAGGTTTCGTCCTTTAATCAACGACAAAGCTTGCCCAACTTGTTTTTCTGTTAACAAATCTTGTGGATCGTAGTATCGTTTGATATCTTGAAACGTCCAAACGCTTGTATCCGTTGAAATATCCCTTTTATTTTGTGTTTGTAGTTGATTTGTCATGTTGTTCTCTCTTTCATTTTTTGTAAAAGTGTTTTCTTGCGTGTTTTTGAACTTTCATTTTTGTCCAAGGTATATTTATACCGACAAGGTGTTTCTTCTTCTCAGAAGTGTTTTCTTGATACCCTCTCGCACCTTAAAATTGATTTTACGGTCGTTTCTTTCTTGGCGGTCTAGCGAATGGGCTGACTGTCCCTTTTTTCAATTTTGCGTGAATGTAAATTCTGCGACCTCTATCGTCTAATTCCTCCGAAATAATTTCATAGAGCTCTAAACGTTTTTCAATCTTGGTAATATGTCTGCGTACACTTGTTTCAAAGTACCAAGATTTTTCTAATTCGTCATATCGTACAACTGTTTCTCGTTCTTCTGGTAAATAAGCCATTTTCTTTCTCCTTTCCCTAGCGTGCTAAAAAACCACTGTTGATTTCTTAGCAAAATACATATATTCGTTAATTTTGCTGATGAATGAGTATAAATCTAACTCATCCATCATTTTCTGTTTGTGCTCTTCTGAGAATACAAGGCCATGAATGCGCTCGTAGTCTTCAAAGAGCTTTAGTTTTACCTCTGTTTCTGTCAAAGCATCATCCTCTTGTCTTGTTGTGTCTTAAACTGGTAGACGTGCTCATTCGTCGTTCCAAGTCCTGTCTTTTTGAAAATTCGAGAATAGACACGCTTGCCATAAGTGCCCATGATATCCCGTGGGCTTAAGTTGGTTGTGATGATGGTTTTGGTACGCTTGTTCAAAATGCTATACAAGATACCGTTTGACCATTCTGTTACTTTTTCAGTGCCTACATCGTCGAGCACAAGCCATTCAGCTTCCGAAATCCGTCTGATATACTCAGCTTCAAGGCTGAAATCTTCTTTGATTTTGGCGAGCAAGTCAACGATGTTGATGAATAGTCCCATCTTTTTCGTGTGATCAGACAAGGCTTTGAGTGCTGAATAAGCTAGATGGCTCTTACCGACACCGGTGTCGCCGATGAGTACGATGTTGTATTCCTGACCGTCTAGATAGCCTCTGAGTTGACTTCGAACATTCTTCAAGTCTTCTTTTTGCTCTCTGGTGTTAGCCATGTAATTGTCGAAGCTGGCATTTCTCAAATCATCATCCAGTAAGCTGAAATCTTTGAGAAAGTACAAGCGCTTCTGTTCTTGCTCACGCTCATACTGCTCTTGTGCTTTAATAGCATTCTGTTGTTCTTGCTCTTCACGATGGCATAGCTCACACACTGTATAGGGCTTTGAGTTAGGGAACTGAATTGTGACATAGTGTCGCTGGTGCTTGTCGCAGTATTTATCGCTAGGCTTCATGTACTGCCTTCGCATTTGCTTGGCTGTTTGCTCTAAACTCATAAGCTATACCTCAATACTTGCTGCAAGCTGGGCCAAATTTAACTGGTCTATCGTCAGTATTCTTTCGTCCTTCAAAACTTCGTTGTTCCTCGCTTTGCTGAGCGACTGTCTTAATTCCATTTTGTGCCCAAGATTTCAAGATAGAGTTGATATAGCCAAAAGAGCGTTTTGAATTGTCTGCTGCCTTATCAATGGCTATCTTGATTAAATCTGTTTCCATTCCATCAATAGCTTGATAAGCTTCTAGCTGTTGAAGTTGGAATCCATCTAATAGCCCGATGCGATTTTGGTAGTAATCGAAGATATTGAAATTAGATTTATCAGCAGTAGCAGAAGATAGCTCTCTATTCTCTGCTTCTGCTTCTATCTGTATATCTAGGTTTAACTCTTGTTTTAACTCTCTATCTTCTTCTGTCTCTTCTCTATCTCTATCTCTATCTCTATCTCTGGTGGACGAATGTCCGGACAAATGTCCCACCCCTATGGTGGACAAATGTCCCACGTCTTCCAAAACCGCTTGGTTGTCGCTTTTTTCGAGCTTAATTTTGTCTCGATAACGTCGTTTTCGTTCAGCTTCTGTCGAACTCTTGCCGATAAAATTCTGAATTTGCAACATATAGATAGCTCCATCATCCATCACTTCGACCAATCCGAGCTTTTGGAAAACATCCATAGCTTTTTCAATCGTCCCGACGCTGTGGCGTGTTACTGTCGCCAAAACCTCGGCACTGTATGGAATAGTGTCGTTAAACATCAGCTTTCCATCACGTTTCAAACTTCTTAAATACAGTTTTAATAAGATATTGCTATATAGATAGCCATCTTGCATTGACTCAAGAATTATCATTTCTTCTGTTTCAAAAAAATCTTGCTTGAGTCTCATGTAATAATATTTCTGATTATCTGACATATTTAATGCCTACCCTCCCACCACTTCTTGATTTTTTAATTAATCAATGTTTTCAAAAATGCTTTGATTTCGTCTCTTGTAACTTCTTTACGTTCTGTGCGTTCGAAGTCCGAGCCGTCAAGTTTAGTTACGTTGTATTCAACTTCCACATTAAGCACTTCGCAGCCAAACGCTTCAGCAAGTTTGTCGAGTTCGTCTTTTTGGTTTTCATACGACTCAAGCGGCATAGATAGAGCATCTTCTAAATCTTCGCTGAATCCCGCTTCAAATGCTAGATTCCCTCTGTCTTTGTATTTTCCGAGAAATCCATCTTTTTCAGCGCTGTAAAATACGACTTGTTTGTTATTTTCTTTCATGATTATTATTCCTCACCTTCGTTGTACTTTTTAAATCCAAGAGTTAGAGCTGTGATGCCAGCTGCAATCACAACCAATCCTAAAGTGCTAGCGATACCTTCTTTTTCACCAGTGTTTGGCAAGGTTGCACGGTAAACCGGTGTATTTGCCACCTCTTTTGTCTCAAAATCGAGTTTGTAAGTCACTTCGGTAGTTTCTACCTCTTTTGTCTTAGGGGCGTCTACGGGCTTGTTAGGCACCTCTTTAGGTGTGTTAGGTACCACTGGTTTTTCTGGTTCCTCTGGGATGTGCAACTCTGGCAAGTCCAAGATAGGAGCGTCATTAGGTACTACACCCCCTTCGAACGGTGGAAGCTCACGCTCTTCTGGGATTCCCGGAATGCCGCCTTGGAATTCCGGAATTTCTACGACTGGTGGGTCAAGAGGTACGATACCACCGTTAAACTCTGGTGTTTCGTCTGTTGGTGTTTCAACTGGTGTAGCTGAAATATTTTCGTATTTGTCGACTTTGACAGTAGGTGCTACCGGTTCTTCGATAGTTGGTGCTACTGGTTCAACTGGTTTGATTGGGAGTGTTGACACTGGAATGGTTGAGTTGATAGCGAACCATTGCCAAACACGGCCATCATTCCCAAAGTGGAAACTCATTTTACCGTCTTTGGTAAGTCCTACGATGCCACCCTTGTAGAAGTTAGCGCTGTCGAAGCTGTCCCACTCACCGATAACACTTTCGTCATTTGAGCTATCAGCGTATGCTTTATTCCCGTCGTGGTTTACGATTGTTGAGCCGTTGATTGTGATAAAGCCCGCTTCATTTGAAACATATTCAATCTTGTCATCATAAAGCTCGCCTTTACCACGATTAAGAGAATTAAAGCCAAACAAAGCGTCTTTAGTAAGTGTGATTAGTTGCTTGTTAGCGTCGTAGAAACGGACGTTAGTAGCTACGTCAATAGCTTTGCTGAAATTCATGAGCCCGATTGTAATCGTTGGGTCGTTGTATAGAATTGCGTAAGTGTCGACGTTCGATGTGTAGTCGTACTCTACAGCAGCAATCTTTTGACCATTGTAGGTGCTGTTTTCAAGTCCTTCATAGCGTACCGTTGTAGTTTCGCCAGCTTTTAGGGCTACATAAGTACCACCGTTGATAAACTCGCTGTCTGGATTGAGGACGGTGTTAACCAAATAGTCCTTGTCCCCCACTTCCGCAGCTTTTGCAGCATCTTGCACTTCCTTTTCATCAACCACGTTGCCTTTTACAACTTCATGAGTTGCGTTTGGTTCGCTGGCATTGTTGTATACCAAACCTTGCTCAGCTACTTCTGAAAGATTACCCTCTTTCTTAGTGTTTTCTTCTGCTTCTGCCATGTTCTTTTCATAAGCAGCCTTGTCTTCAACGTATTTAGCTTTGTCAGATTCATATTTAGCTTGAGCGTCTGCATAAGATTGTTTGTCTGCAGTGTATTGGCTAACCACTGAATTAATTTCGTTAGCTTTTTCGTTCATTGTTGCTTGTGCTTGGTCTTGAGTAAGGTTGTTAACTGTATTGCCAGTTTCAACGGTAACCCCAGCAGCCTTAGCATTGTCAACCGCTGTAGTGAGCTGTTCAGTTTGCTGAATTGGTGTCACTGTGATTTTTCCTGCAACCTCTGTATAGACGTTGCTAGTTGATTGTGTTTCATCAGCGTGAACTACTGCCCCTCCAAGGAACGCTGTGGCTAACGCAATTGCTGAAAGTGTTGTAATTTTAGATGTTTTCATGGTATACTCCTTGTATAGATGTTTTTATTAAGCACAGGCCCTTACCTGTGCTTTTTTTAGTGCTTCAATCCGCACCCATAGCCCACCGTGTCATGTTTTTCAATGTTTTATTAGACTTTTTTGGGGAAGATAGGAAAAAGATTAATTTAGTAAAGTTTTTTTGGGAAAAATTATGGGTATAAGTTACACTCCACAGTGGGCCGTGGCTACGGATTGAAAGATTAACGATATTATTTATATTTAGCTAGTAGCTCACGCTCACGTTTTTGGCGTGCTTCGTATTTGCGTTCATTCTCTTCGTATGGTGTCCATACTGGTTCGAAGAAATATTCTGGTTCTTTTTTCTCTTTTACAAATAGCCATTTAAGTAGTTTTTTCATTTTTAAATTCCTTTCTGTTTTTCCTAACCGCACTAGAGAACTAGCGAGGACTTTTAATATATTAATTTTTATGAGTTCTTATAAATCAAATCAAATCGTCTGATGGTATTGCTTACGTTTCAACTGAATTGTTGCCCCGCTAGCTCACTGTTACGGCTAGGGTGTTTAGTTATGCAATTTCTTGCCAGTTATTGTTAAACCAATTTCTGACTGCATCCCGTGGGTATCTTATTTGTGACCCTCGACCTTTGTCGATTTTTGGAAAACCGTCAAGGTTGGTTATTCGTAAAAATTCGGTATAGTTGCCAATTCCAAGCATCGACTGACACTGTTTAGCAGTTAAAATCATCGGTAGCGTTTCGTCTAAGTCGAACGCTTTTGTTTTATCTGCTATGACTGCGGTCAGCATGCTGTCGAATCGGTCAGCTAGTGGTTTGAATGGGTCTGTCATAGGCTTTTCAATCCTTTTTCAAGAGCAATAAGCTCTTTTTGTTTTGGTGTCTCACGAATTTCAAATGGCGTGAAGTCGTCGTAAGATAAATCTCTCAAGAACTGGATTGCTTTCGCAGCTTCAACGTGCTTGATGTTAGTGTATTTTGTCACGTTAAATGCTTTCTTCAAGCGTGAGTACATCAAGCGAATAAACTGACCTTTCTTCGAAGCGAACAAGTTGTCACTAGGGTGTGTTTCCTGCTCATTGAAGTACATGTCTGCAAAAACACCGGCCTTGCTGAAGACAATGCTCTTGATTTTAGTCGCTTCACCGTCGTCGATGTGAACTTTCTTGTTAACTTCTTCAACCAGCAACTCAATGTCAGTGAGTTTTTGATTTGTCTTTTTAACATTTCTGTCCATTTCTTCCTTGATTCCGATAACTTCTTCCAAAAGCTGTTGGTTAACGGTGCTTTGGGCAACCAGATTCATAGCTTGTTTTTTCTGCATTTCGACTGTTTCAGCGAGCAGATTTTCTTTTTTCTTATTTTTCTTACTCATTGATAATTTCTCCTTCTATGATCGTCCTTCCATTTTCTGGAACGATTTTATTCATTTCCTCTAACCAGTTTTCAGTTAGCGTCAAGATGTCTCTGAGTTTTTCAATCTGAGCATCCTTGCCAATCCCTTGGATAAGGGTTTTGAATCTGAGCGGTGCCATCTCTTCGTCAAAGAAGTTTTCAAACTTGGAAACGAGCTTACTGAGGTTGAAGATATTAGTAACACTGTTTTCTAGCTTTTCCTTATCCGCTCGTAAGTGTTCGATGGAATCTTTCAAGGCTAGGGCTTCCGAGGTTTCTTTCTCTAGCATTTCATAAGACGCTTCTTTAAGTCTTAGGCTACGTTTGACTGATTCAAGCTCATCCGTTAGGTCTTTGTTCTTGCCTAGTAGTTGCTTGTTGAGGTCTTGCGTTGCTTGGTAATCTTGTGGAACGATTTCCTTTTCGATTACCTTTTCAGTGGTCTTGGTTTGTTTGACACGTTCCAACTCACCCTTGACCGCTTCCAGCGCTTGGTCTTTGAGTTTTAGACGACGCTTGACCTCTTGCAATTCTCTGACTGTTGGTGATTCACCTTGCTCAATCTTTTCGATTTGCTCTTGTCTCTCTTCCTCTGGAAGTGTTGCAATTAGATGTAAGGCGGTTGTTCCTAAATGTTGCAACGTTGCAACATTTGGAAGTTCTTTCGCTATCTTCATCATTTTATGAGCTAACGTGCGCTCTATGTCGACTGTCTTCAACCACTCTAAAAACTGGCCGTGCGACAAGTCGTTTTCTTTAACGTGGTTTAATCGCCTTCCGATTTCCCAGAATGATTTTCCTACGTTTTCTTTTTCCTCTCTGATTTCTGATTCGATTTGAGAAAGGTTGTTTGATAATGCTATTTCGTTCATGTATTATCCTTTCTGAATTCATCTAAACTGACATCTAAAGCGTCAGCGATTTTCACCATTCTACTGAAAGAAAGGTCTCTCTTTCCGATGTTCATCAACGTGTTATAGCTGATACCAGTCTTTTTAGCTAACTCTGTGACTGTCATCCCTCTGTCAATAAGTAACTTGCTTAAAGTTTTTTTCATGTTTAATCCCAAAACACAATATATAGTGTTTGATTGTATCGAAAGCACAACATATTGTGTTATTCTATCCTTTCTGATATAATTATATACATGACAAACGATTAAATAGGGCCTCTCATCTCCTTATGAAAATCGCAAGTCAAATATTATGGAAAGGAGAAAATTCTATGAACGACTTTGAAAGTTTAAAGCAGGTTAGTTACAACCTAATAGCCGAATTCATTGAGAAGAATCCAGCTGAAGTTGCGACGCCAGCTGTTATAGATGTCATTGAGAAGTTGTTAAATGCCAAGGATATGCAAGTGGATGTTCTTGCTAATCAAAAGGCAACTAAAATTCTCAATGATATTACTGATAAAGCTCATGAATAGCTTTATCCAACTCCTGTTCAGACTTTTCTTGTTCTTTTTGGCTTTTGACAATAAAGTCTGAATAGATATTTTTCCAAGCCTTGACTATTTCAATAGTTGAGGTTTTTGATTTTCCACTATATGGATATCGTTTTGGTTTCATGTTTGCTCCTTTCATAATTTTAATTAGGCTTAAAACTAAGAGTTCGGTGCTTTTCTTTTTTTAATTAAACTGTTGCGTTTCGGGAACGGTTTGTTTAAAAAAAATACCGATTTCGTCTTTGCTGTATCCCAAAAGGTCAGCTAGTGTGATAAGTTCGTCAGCAGAAAATGAGATTTTTCCATTCTCTCTCTTATTATACTGGTCACGGGCTAAACCCATTCGTTCAGCCATTTGTGCCTGTGTATAACCTTTTGCTACTCGCTCAGCTTTCACACGAAGCAAATCAACTTTCATAGATTACCTCCGTTCTTTTGATTTTTATTACTTGTTCCTTAGAACAATTATAGTATATCTAATGTGTTCCCATTTGTCAACAAGAAAATAAAAAAAATATAAAAAAAGTTTATTTTCGGGAACATATTGTTTATTTTTGGGAACTGTTGTATAATGTATTTACTATTAAATAAAAGGAAAAAGCGAATGAGAAACAACGAGGAAATTATTTCACTAATAAAAAGCTATTTAGATAATAGTTCTATGTCGATGTCTGAATTAGCTAACAAAGCGGGGGTTTCAAAATCGACTTTATCAAGATATCTTTCTGGCAGTCGGGTGTTCCCGCTGAATAAAGCGGATGATTTCGCTAGCGCTCTAGGTTTGACAACAGAACAATTCTTGAATGTAACACCTAGTGTGAAAGATACTGCTTCAAATGATATCGATAACATCATCGACAACGCCATGATGTTCGACGGTAAACCGCTAACTGATGATGATAAACGTGCCATTCGTGGCATAATCGCTGGCTATATGAGTAGTAAGGAAAAGTGAGGTTTATGACTGAAAATGAATTGCTTGAGCGATTCAATATCTCTATCTGTGAGTTTAGTTCTCACGAGTGGCCCAGAAACGGCTTTCTTGACCCTATAAACAGGGTGGTTTATATCAATAAGGATTTAGACCCAGAAATACGTTTGAAGGTCATTTTACATGAATTGGGCCACCTAGAGCAGAATTCTAAAGACTATGAGCGTCTACGAGAGAAATATGAAGCTCAAGCAAATAGGAATATGATCCACGAGCTACTAGTTGATTATTTAAAATCTACTGATATCTACGATTTTAATTGGGTTCGCTTCGCTGCACAGTATGATATTTCCACGACTTGGGGCGAAGCTATGATACAAGATGAATTTAGGAAAATTCAGCAAACTGTTATTTAAAAAAAGGAGAAAAAGAAAATGAAAATGGATGATGTTAGAAATGTACCTACTTACTTAAAATTCGGAACAACTTTTGGCTGTACTTTTGGTGGGCTTGTTTTAGGTTTTATCTTTCCTGCTTTTTGGCTTTTAATGTTTGCGGGTATTGCTTTACTGTTCGCACGACTTTTTTGGGAGATAAAACACCCTCTAACTAAAGAGCAAAAAGAACAATTAAAAATAGAACGAGCAAAAGCAAGCGAGGAATTCCGACAAGCGAATGAGGAGTTGGGAGATAGCTTACGACAAGCGAAAGAGGAATTTCAACAAGCAAGAGCTGTAAAATGCCCTCATTGTAAAAGTACGGACGTTGAATTTATGGTACAACAAAGAAAAGGTTTCTCAATTGGCAAAGCCGCAGCTGGAACTATTATGACTGGCGGTGTTGGTGCTCTAGCTGGTTTTGCTGGTAAGAAGGGTAAAAAAGAGTGGCACTGCAAGAACTGCGGTGCAGTCTTTACTACTAAAAAATAAAACAAAAAACCAGTCTATTGACTGGCTAAACTATGTCAATTGAGGGTGGTAAGGTAAATCACCCTTTTATTATATCGTAAAGGGGACTAAGCAATGGCATCATATCGCAAACGCCCAAACGGGTGGGAATATCGCATAAATTACTACGATTCGACTGGCAAACGCAAACCAAAGTCAAAGGGTGGTTTTAGGACTAAATCTGAAGCTATCAAGGCTGCCGCTGAGATGGAGCTGAAGCTACAAGATAGCTTGAATGTGAATGAAGATATCACCTTACTCGACTACTTTAAGCAATGGTGTGAGGTTTACAAGCGCCCGAACGTGTCCGATGTTACGTTTAAAACCTATATCGGTACGCAACGGAAAATAAAACGTTTTTTTAGTGATAAAAAACTTAAAGATATAACTGCCACCGAATACCAGCGTGTGCTTAATCAGTACGCTGAAACACACGCTCAAAATACTGTCAAACATTTCAACACACAAGTTAAGTCTTGCATTGATATGGCAGTGCACGAAGGCTATATCAAGCGTAACTTTTGCAAATTTGCTAAAATCAACGCTAAAAACAAAGGGCGTGATCTAACCACTAAATTCCTAGAGGTCGAGGAATACGAGCGTTTAATATACGAAACTAGAAAACACCCAGATAGTGCCGTCCATGCTGCCATCTATATAATTGCTAAAACTGGTATTCGTTTCGCTGAGTGCCTGGGGCTGACTGTGGATGATATTGACTACGAAAATGGCATGTTATCAATAAATAAGACATGGAATTATGTGGACGGAACTGGTTTCATGCCCACAAAAACAAAAAGCAGTATCAGACAGATACCACTTGATGACGATTTCTTGAATTTTGTAAAACTACTGACACCCCAACCCGATGGCAGACTACTACCAAAGATAGCCAGCGCTGCGATAAATGAAACCTTACGGCAAATCGTAGGGCGTGAGGTGCGTGTCCACTCATTGAGACATACTTATGCTAGCTATCTAATTTCTCACGATATCGATTTAATATCAGTATCGCAAGTTTTAGGACATGAAAATCTAAATATCACACTAGAGGTGTACGCTCACCAATTGCAAGAGCAGAAATCACGAAATGATGAAAAGATAAAACAAATGTGGACAGAATGTGGTCAAAGTGCCTTAAAATAGCATAATTAAGCCGTTTCAAAAGGTCCACTGGACCTTTTTAGTCCTCTATTTCTACTACATCAGAGAGAAAGTCGAGTTCTTGAGGGATATACTCTTCGCGATCTTCTTTTTCCAATTCTTCTTTGGATTTGAGACTTCGTGCAAATTCTGTTCGGAGTTTTTCAAATTCTGCTTTTGGAACAGCCATAATATTAGGTGAGAAACCGGCAGCTGAACTCATGATATTGCCAAACATATCATTGAGATCACTGCGTTTCATGACCTGTTCAGCATTAAAAGCGGCATTAAATGCCAGGATAGCATTTTCCTGATTGGCCAGTACAGGCTCGGAGCCATTCAAAAGTGCCCTATTTTGTGGGCTAATAGAATCCAAGATTTCAGGCCAAGTTGCCTTTAGGGCATCCAGACACTGGCGTG